>BNJU01004236.1_pt1 | contig 306630 bp, 390 predicted proteins | sample 8539281 | NCBI WGS metagenome assembly BNJU01 (sample SAMD00202456, study PRJDB9452) | human saliva metagenome | isolation source: human saliva | place: Japan | reverse complement strand
CTGGTCCTGTAGCAAATAAAAAGCAAAGTAGTAGCGCTTGGTACATCTACAACTGCTGAAGGTATTACAGATATTGGGGATTATATCTTCCGTAATGCTGTACCAGAATCCTTGGCAGTAGATACAGCTATTAAAGAAGCTCATAAAACATTGGGCTTTAAAACAGCAGCTATTATGTATTCTAACAACAATGACCAAATGGTATCTGTAAACAATACAGCTCGTAAAGCATTGGAATCTGTAGGCGTACAAATCGTTGATACTGAAACATTTGCAGATAAAGATACTGACTTCTCTGCTCAATTGACTAAGATTCAACAAGCTAAACCAGATGTAATTATCGTTGCATCCCTTTACCAAGAAGGTGCCCTTATCATGAAAAAAATGCGTGAAATGGGTATGAATCAACCTGTAGTTGGCTCCAACGGCTTCAACAGCCCACAATTCATTAAAATTGCTGGCGATGCGGCTAACGGCGTTATCGTTGGTACACCTTGGTTCCCTAATAAAGAAGACCAAAAGGTTAAAGACTTCCGTAAAGCTTATGTAGCTAAATATGGTAAAGAACCTGACCAATTCGCAGCACAAGCATACGATGCAGTATATCTTTATGAAGCAGCGTTGAAAAAAGCAGGTTCCACAACTGATCGCGAAAAATTCCGTGAAGCATTGAAAAACATTGCTGACTTTGTTGGTGTAACTGGTCAATTCAAGTTCAACGAAAAACGCGATCCATCCATGGAAGTTCAAGTATTACAAATTAAAAACGGTCAATTTGACGCATTAACAAAATAAGTTGAGGTAGTATAGTGTTTTTACAACAATTAGTTAACGGGTTAACCCTCGGTAGCTTATATGCTGTACTCGCTATTGGCTTAACACTTGTGTTCGGTGTTTTGAATATTATCAACATGGCTCACGGAGGCATCTTTATGATAGGTGCCTTCGTTGGTCTTTTTATGGTAACAATTTTTAACGTTAACATTTTTGTAGCCCTTATCGTAGCTATGGCAGTAGGTGCTATCCTTGGTTATCTTCTAGAATTTGTGGCCCTTCGTCCACTACGCAAGAAAAAGGTGTCTCACTTGGCACCACTTATTAGTACCATTGGTGTTTCCATCTTTATTGAAAGCTTGGCATTATTGCTTTGGGGTCCTCAAACAAGATCTTTCCCACCAGATTATATTGGTGGTCTTATCGACTTTGGAGCTTTTAAAATTTCCATGGTACAAATCATTGGCTTAGGTGTTTCTATCGTTTTAATGCTCATTTTAAATATAGTTATTAAGAAAACTAAATTGGTAAGGCTATTCGCGCCGTATCAATGAGTACTGAAACGGCTGCACTTCTAGGTATTAACCCTACGATGATTATTTCTGTTACAGTAATGATTGCCTCTGCACTAGGTGCAGCTGCAGGTGTATTAGTTGGCTTATCCTTCAATGCTATTGAACCTACTATGGGCGTTATCATCGGATTTAAAGGTCTTGCCGTACTTATCTTAGGTGGTCTTGGTAATATTACAGGTGCCATGGTTGGTGGTTTTATTCTTGGTGTAGCAGAGGTATTCTCTGTTGCCTATGGTGCTTCTACATTCCGTGATGCCGTAGCATTTGGTCTCATTATCCTATTATTGTTCTGGCGCCCACAAGGCTTGTTTGGTTCTAAAGATAAAGGGGGGAGACCGTGATGGATTTATTAAACCCGTATTATCTACAGATCGTGATGTTCTTCATCATCAATGCCATCATGGGTATTTCTATTTACTTTACACTTGCCAGTGGTCAGCTCTCTCTTGGGGCAGCAGGCTTTATGAGTGTAGGTGCTTATGTAGGCGCTATGCTTTCTTTGAAAGCTGAATTGCCTATCGTTGTTGGCATTTTAGTAGGTGGCTTAGTTGCAAGTCTTGTAGCAGTTATCATTGGCTTGCCAACAACAAGACTTAAAGGCTTGTACCTAGCTATTTCAACCCTTGGTTTTGGTGAAGTAGTACGCGTTATTTTCTTGAATTTAGATGTTACAAATGGTGCCTTAGGTTTATCTGGCATCCCTTCTATTCCTCAAGAATTGACAAACTATGCCTATGAATTTGATATGGATGGCCTAATGGGCCTTGATGCTGTGACATGGGGGAATTTGATAGCTATCATTATTTTGTTGGCTATTTTAGTTTTGATTATTGCTTTCTGTGTACGCATTAATAATAGTCGTGTTGGTCGAGCTTTTGCAGCAATCAAAGCTGATGATCATGCGGCAGAACTAATGGGGATTAACGTTGTATACTACAAAATGATGGCCTTTATTATTGGTGCATTTATTGCTGGTATCGGTGGCGGTTTGTATGCTCACATTACAAACTTTATTAATCCTACAGATTTCAGCTACCATAAAGTAGTACAAATCTTGTTATTCCCTGTATTTGGTGGCTCTAATGTAGTGTGGGGTTCCGTACTCGGCTCCTTTATTCTTACATTATTGCCAGAAGTATTGCGTTTCTTGTCCGATTATCGAGATATCATTTATGGTGCTTTACTCGTTATCTTAATGGCTGTTCGTCCAGATGGTATTTTAACAGAATCTATGGTGGACAAAATTAGCCGTAAGTTAGGCTTTAAAAAAGCTCCTTATATTCCAGAATCACAAGTATTAACAGAACGCTTTGAAGCGTACAAACGCAAACAACAAGAAGAAAAACAAGGATAGGAGGGAACTGAATGCTATTAGAATTAAATGAAGTAAGTAAAAGCTTTGGTGGCGTTGCAGCTCTCACTGGTGTATCCTTCGGTGTTAAACAAGGTGAAGTATTTGGTGTTATCGGTCCAAATGGTGCCGGTAAGACTACACTTTTTAACTTGATTACTGGTGTATTTCCAGCAAGCTCTGGTGAAATCGTTTTTGACGGCATGTCTGTAGTAGGTATTAAGCCGCATAGAACTGTTGAAATGGGGATTGCTCGTACGTTCCAAAATATTCGTCTTTTTGGTAATATGACAGCTCTTGAAACTGTATTAACTGGTATGCATTGTCGTACTGGGTCTGGTTTCTTGTCTAGCTTCTTGAAAACAAAACGTCAACGGATCGAAGAAGAGCGTTGTCGTGGCATTGCTTACGAGTTCTTAAAGCTTGTAGGCTAGAAGAAGATGCTGAAGAAGTTGCTACATCACTGCCATATGGTAAGCAACGTCGCCTTGAAATTGCTCGTGCTTTAGCAACACATCCACAATTGATCTTGCTCGATGAACCTGCGGCGGGTATGAATGATAGTGAAACTGAAGTTCTTCGCCAACTAATTGGTAAGATTCGTGACTTAGGTATTACTGTTGTAGTTATTGAACATGCCATGGAATTAATGATGAATATCTGTGATCGTATGGTAGTTCTTAATTTTGGTAAGAAAATTGCTGAAGGTACACCTCAAGAAATTCAAAATAACGAGGCTGTAATTGAAGCATACTTAGGTAAAGAGGAGGTGTAATATGTTAAAACTAGAAAATATTGTGGCTGGTTATGGACATATTACAGCCTTAAAAGACGTGAGTTTAGAAGTGCCACAAGGTTCTGTTGTATCTCTTATTGGTGCCAATGGTGCCGGTAAAACTACAACCATGAAAACAATTATGGGCCTTGTAAAACCAACTTCTGGTCGAGTGATCTTTGAAGGTCAGGATATTACTGGTCGTCAAACCCATCAGATTGTACATGCTGGTATTTCCTTAGTGCCTGAAGGGCGCCAAATTTTACAAGATATGAGCGTTTATGAAAACTTAGAAATGGGCGCTTATATTCGTAAAGATAAGGAAATCGAAGAGGATATCAAAAAGGTATTTAAACGATTTCCAATTCTTGACGAGCGTAGCTACCAATTAGGTGGTACGTTATCTGGTGGCCAACAACAAATGCTTGCCATTGGTCGTGCACTTATGGCTCGTCCAAAATTGTTATTGTTAGACGAACCATCTATGGGCCTTGCTCCATTAGTAGTAAATGAAATTTTTGAAACTATCAAAGAAATCAGTGCTGAAGGTACAACAGTACTCTTAGTAGAGCAAAATGTGCGTCAAGCATTAAAAATTGCTGATTATGCATATGTATTAGAAACAGGTAAAATGGTCTTGTCTGGTCCAGCTGATGAAGTGCGCCATAATCCACGTGTTATGGAAGCTTACTTAGGTGGTCGAGTTGAGTAAATAATAGTAAATAATGACCATATTTATCTAAAATTTTAAATAAGGTGTATATACTAATTTTCTAGTATATACACCTTATTTTTATTTATCAATAAAAAGTGATGAGTAAGAGATAGAAACGTGAACCAATAGTGAAATGACTTTACATATATTTAATTATTTTACTAAATTTTAAGAAAAATGGAGTGAATTATCTATGAAATGAGTAAAAAAATCACTCATGAAAATGCCGTGAAAAACACTGTATTTACTGCATTTGTTGTTGAAGGTTTAATGAAGTTCACTCAGAATATCTTAGGTTTATAGAAGTATATTTAAAAAAATGATAAAAATAGCTTAACCGATATTTTAGTATTAACAATACTAATAATCATGTGATGTATTGAACATGTTGAATGTAAAACAAAGAGGTAAAGTATGAATAAAAAACAGTATGTGATGATGGCTGCATTCTTATGTGCAACGACAACCACTATGGCAGCACCAGTAAGTGTAACTACTGAAGAGGGCTATAATACTAAAACTGTACAGTTGGAAGGTCATGCACCTTTGGAAACTAGTGCATCTGTAATTAGCTCTGACAAAGAATATCGCCTACGCCAAGGGGATGAATTAACGATTCAAGTCGTACAACAAGCCGATCTTGGAACTCGTAATGGTAATGACATTATGTATGCAGTTCGTCCAGATGGTTATGTATCTTTCCCTATGGTAGGTGCCGTAAAAGCAGACGGTTTAACTGTTGATGAGTTTACTGCTGCATTACAACAAGGGTTATCTCGATACATTATTAATCCAGATATTACTGTAAATGTTACAAAACTTGGTGGTGTACGAGTATATGTATTTGGTGAAATTAATCGACCAGGTGCTTATACGCTAACGAAGTCTAGCACAGTTATTGATGCGATTGGCGCGGCAGGTAGCTTCAACTGGGATACAGCGAAGAAGAAAATCTATTTAATTCACCAAGATAATCCAGAAAAACCAATCCCAATTAATCTAAATCGTATCTTACAAACTGGGGATATGACTGAAATTATATTATGAGAGAGGGCGATGTTCTTTACTTAACTAAAAACAGCCGTATTAACTTTGCTCGTGATATTGCTCCAATCTTAACTGGCGCTAATATGGTATCACGCATAGGTAAGGATTAAGGATAAGAATTATCTGTCATATAAGGGGGCGTTCTTTTGCGTTCATATTTATTACCAGCCATATTGTTTATTGCCGATATTGCAACTATTGTTATTGTTGCATTTGTCAGTCTATTTATTCGATTTGATGGCTACATAGAACCTCAATATATTAACCAAATGGTAGATGCCTTACCGCTACTACTAGTTTCCTATATGTTGATGTTCTTGCTTATGCATTTGTACACGCGTATTTGGCGTTATGCAGGGATGCGAGAGGTATTGGCAGTATTTGTCGCTACGACAGTAGGTACAGCAATCTTTTACTCCTCTATGTTTGTATTCGGTAAATCATTACCAAGATCAATCTATTTTATTACCTGGTTCCTTACAACTGGTGCAGTAGGTATGGGACGCATGTTGCTACATTATGTGGCGCTTCATTATAGCAGTGGGGATGATGGTGAAAGTGGTCAAGTGAATACGTTGATCATTGGTGCTGGTGATGCAGGGGCAACTATTGCTCGTGAAATAGAGCGATATCATAAGCGCTCTCGTCGAATCATTGGCTTTGTAGATGATGATATGTTCAAACATAACCGCCTTATGAATGGCTTTAGAATTTAGGTAATCGTGAAGATATTCCTATGTTGGCAGCCAAATATAAGATTGAAGAAATCATCATTGCTATGCCGTCGGTTAAGCGCGATGTTATCCGCGAGATTATGGAAATTTGTTCTCCTCTTAAATGTAAGATTAATACCTTGCCAGGGGTGTACCAGTTACTTGATGACGAAGTTCTTGTATCTCATCTACATCCTGTTTCCATTGAAGACCTATTAGAACGTGATGAAATTCACCTCGATACATCTAAGGTGGAACCATATCTTAAGGATAAAGTAGTTCTTGTTACAGGCGCTGGTGGCTCTATCGGCTCTGAAATTTGTCGCCAAGTACTACGTGTAAAACCTAAGAAATTATTATTACTTGGCCATGGTGAAAACAGTATTTATATTATTCACCAAGAATTGCGCAGTGTTGCTCCAGAAGGCACGTTGGTACCTATCATTGCAGATATTCGAGATAAGAATCAATTAGAGCAAATCTTTAAAGCTTATAATCCTGAGGTAGTATTCCATGCTGCAGCTCATAAGCATGTACCGCTTATGGAAATTCAACCTATAGCAGCTGTGCTTAATAACATTTATGGTACCCGAAATGTAGCGGATGTGGCTGGTGCTCATGGGGTTGAACGATTTGTTATGATTTCTACGGATAAAGCTGTTAACCCTACTAGCGTTATGGGGGCCACTAAACGGGTGGCAGAAAAGGTTGTACTAGGTATGAATCATAAATATGATACCAAGTTTATTACGGTCCGTTTTGGTAATGTACTTGGTAGCCGTGGTTCTGTTATTCCCTTATTCCGTAAACAAATTGAAGCAGGCGGTCCTGTAACTGTTACAGATCCAGAAATGACTCGTTATTTCATGACCATTCCAGAAGCAAGCCAACTAGTGCTACAAGCTGGTGCCATGGGTAAGGGCGGCGAAGTATTCCTCTTAGATATGGGCGAACCAGTTAAGATTGTAGATTTAGCTAAAAATATGATTCGTCTTTCTGGTTTTGAACCAAATAAGGATATTCGTATTGAATTTACAGGTTTGCGCCCAGGGGAAAAATTATACGAAGAGTTATTAACTGCTGAAGAAGGCACGAATACAACTACGCATAAGAAAATCTTTGAAGCTGCGTTAGAAGATGTTGACCAAGAATGGTTAGGCCGTGAAATCGAGCGCTTTGAAACATGTAAAACTGATATGGATGTAATCAATGTGTTACAGGATATCGTTCCTACATACCATCCAAATCATAATATCTAAATTGTCACTATATTAGTTATTGATTCACGTATATTACTACATCGTTATATAGCTATTTTATATTTACTTACACTGTGCTTTGCTTGAGAGAGATAGACACAGTTCATAATCCTTAGAGGGAGAGACCCTGTTGTTTGTATACTTTCACAGAAAGGGGTATATGGGTGGAACAAATTATCGATTTAAAAGAGGTAGGTAAAGTCCTCGTTAAAAAGCGCCGTAAAATTATCAATATTACGGTAGCCTGCATCGTACTAGGTGGTGCCTATGGTTTTCTAGCGCCATCTACATATCAATCTTCATCTATGTTGCGCATTAAGCAGGCTCAAGGCTTAAGCAATTCTGTATTATCAAGCTCCAATGGCTATTCTGACGCTATGTCTCGTCAATTGATGAACACAGATGCAGAAATTTTAAAAAGCCGTAATGTAGTAGAACCAGTTATTGCTGCTATTGAAGATCCTGAAGGGACAGGAAATGCGCCGACATACGAAGAGTTTGTTAAAACGCGTATTGAAACAAAACCATACAAGGAAACTGAGTTGTTACAAGTGAGCGTAACAGGCAAAAGTCCTGAACAAGCTCAAGAAGCTAATAAATTGCTAATTGATAACTTTTTGAAGCGCCTTGCTGAAATTTCTCATGTTGAACAACGTGCTACTCGTGAATTTTTACAAAAACGTGTTGTAACTGCTAAAACTGAATTGGAACAAGCAGAAAAGAAATTACAACAATTCCAAGTTGACAACAAAGTTTACTCCACAGCCGATCAAATGAAAGGCTTAACAGATAAGATTACACTTATCGATCGTGAAAAAGCGCAAAATCAACTTGATTTAGAAACGGCACAAGCTGCATTAGGCAGTATCAATGAACAATTGGGTTCTGCTGGTAAAAGTATCGCTGATAGTGCTACAGTTCAAGCTTACAAAGGTCAATTAGCGGATCTTGAATCTCGTAAGGCTTCTTATGTTGGTAAATATACTGATGAACATCCTGCGATGAAAGAAATTAACCAACAAATTGAAGAAGCTAAGAGTGGTCTGAATGCAGAAATTAACGCTATTGCGTCTCAACAAGCACCTTCTAGCAACTCTGCACAACAAGGTTTGTTAGCTGATAAATTTAGAAATGAAGCCGCTCTTGCAGTAGCTCAAGGTAAACAATCTACATTAGCTGAACTTGATAAAGCAAACGAAGAAGCTATGAAAGGCTTGCCTGAAAAAGAACGTGGCTATATCCAAGCAAACGTGATGTAGATGTGGCACAAGATATCTACCAAATGTTATCCACTCGCTTAGAAGAAGCAAAGGTAGCAGAGGTGATGGTGCCAAATGAAGTTCAAATCGTAGATGCTCCTACATTGCCAGAAAAGGCAATTGCTCCGCGTAAAGTTCTCATTCTATTAGGCTCTGCAATTTTAGGTCTCATCCTTGGTTGCCTCTACACATTGGGTCAATTCTTCTGTAATCGCAAAGTTCAATCTGTACAAGAAATCAATGATGTTCTTGGCATTGAAAACTTAGGTGTGATTCCAAATCATGAAGAGAAAGAATACGAAGAACCTAGTAATCGTATCGTAGCATTGTTGCGCAAAGTGAGAGGTTAATATGATCAGACTAATTTCTAATGAACGTGGTGATACAGCACTCGTAGAAGCATATCGTACATTGCGTAGCAATTTACAATATGTATGTAATCAACAAAAATGTAAGCTTATCTGTATTACAGCCGCTACTAGCGGTGAAGGCACTTCTGAAGTAGCCGCTAATACTGCATTAGCTTTATCTAAAAACAATAATAAAGTATTACTGATTGACGGTAATTTACGCAATCCAGTACAACACTTAGCCTTTAATGTGCAAAATAAAGGTCTTACTAATGCAGTAATGATGGATGAAGACTTGACGATTCATCGTAATGTACAACCTCATTTAGATGTATTGACAGCAGGAGAAGTGGTTCAGCATCCTTCTGAAGTAGTAGACTCTAGTAAATTGCCAACAATTTTAGATTATGTACGCGATGAATATGATGTGGTTATCATCGATACGCCACCAGTATTATCCGTTACTGATGCTATTGTATTAGCTGAAAAATCCGATGGTGTTATGCTCGTTGTTAGAAACGAAGTAGCAAGCCCAAAAGATTTGATAGAAGCAAAAAAACGCCTTACTCAAGTAGGCATTCCTCTATTAGGCTCCATCGTAATTGATGCTTAATAATCTTACTTAATTCGTAATCTAATCGATTCATCAAGCGTATCAATATGGTACAGAAAGCATTGAGGTGATGTATATGAAAATTAATTTTTCTCCTCCAGATATTACCGACTTAGAAATCAACGAAGTCATTGAAGCCTTAAAAAGTGGGTGGATTACAACTGGTCCTCGTACTAAAGAGCTAGAGAAAAAGATTGCCGAACAGTTAGGCACACCTAAATCTGTTTGCTTGAATTCTGCTACTGCAGCGCTTGAAATGTCTCTTCGTGTATTAGGTATTGGCCCTGGTGATGAAGTAATTACAAGTGCTTATTCCTATACAGCTAGTGCGAGCCCTGTAGTCCATGTAGGTGCTACCTTAGTGCTTGTAGATACACAAAAGGACTCTTATGAAATGGATTACGATGCAGTAGTTCGTGCCATTACTCCAAAGACAAAGGCTATTATTCCAGTAGATATTGCTGGTGTACCTTGTGACTATGAGCGCTTGCGCTCTATTGTAGAGGAAAAAAAATCTCTCTTTACTCCAGCCAATGATATTCAAAGCATTAGGTCATATTCCTATCGTAGCAGACTGTGCTCATTCCTTTGGTGCAACCTATAAAGGTGTGCATACAGGCAATGTAGCGGACTTCAGTAGTTTCTCTTTCCATGCAGTAAAAAACTTTACTACTGCCGAAGGTGGCTGCGCTACATGGCGCCATATTGAGGGCTACGATGATGAAACTATTTATAAACAATTCCAATTGTTGTCTTTGCATGGTCAAGATAAGGATGCTCTTGCTAAAACTAAGGCTGGCGCATGGGAATACGATATTAAAGGCACATATTACAAATGTAATATGACGGATATTATGGCTGCTATTGGTTTAGCGCAATTTGAAAGATATCCAAAACTGTTAGCACGTCGTAAGGAAATTATCGAAGCTTATGATGCAGGTTTAAAAGATCTACCTGTTACAGTATTAAGTCACTATAATGATGATCATCAAAGTAGTGGTCACTTGTACTTAGTTCGCTTAGATGGACGTGACGCAGAATACCGTAACAAGGTAATTGAAGCTATGGCTGAAGCTGGAATTGCAACAAATGTACATTATAAACCAATTCCTATGCATACGGCTTACAAGAATTTAGGCTTTACTATTGATGATTATCCAAATGCTTATGATCAGTTTAAGAATGAGATTACATTGCCACTTCACACGTTGTTAACAGATGAAGAAGTGCAATATATCATTGAAACATTTAAAAGGATTATTACCGAATGCTAGTAAAAAACTTTCACGATCTACCCTCAAGAGTTACAGTGTGAAGAGGTGCGTCCGTACTTTGAAATATTAAATCAAAGACGAACAAGTCTTTTATGTAAAAGCATTTTTGACCGTGTTATGGCGGCCGGCATGCTCATTACATTGAGTCCTGTATTTCTTGTATTAGCCATCATGATCAAACGAGATAGTGAAGGTGAGGTTTTCTTCCGCCAAACTCGGGTGACACAATATGGTCGCACCTTTGGTATCTATAAATTCCGTACTATGGTAAAAAATGCGGAATCTCTTGGTGCTCAAGTAACGTCACAAAATGATATGAGGGTTACTAAGGTGGGTAATATGCTGCGCAGTTGTCGTCTTGATGAACTGCCTCAGCTTATCAACATTCTCTTAGGAGATATGAGCTTTGTTGGCACAAGACCTGAGGTACCGCGATATGTGGCAGCCTATACGGATGAGATGAAAGCTACGCTGTTATTACCTGCTGGTGTAACGAGTGTAGCCAGCATTGCCTATAAAGATGAAGATCAGCTTTTACAAAATGCTCAAAATGTAGATGAAGTTTACATCAATGAGGTGTTACCAGGCAAGATGGCTTGGAATTTGAAGAGTATTAAGGAATTTTCTTTTTTTCAAGATATAAAAACGATGATAGATACAGTGTTAGCTGTATTACGTTAAGAGAGGTCCCTATGAGTACATCTATGACAAAGGAAATACAAGAGAAAGAGCTGACTATGTTGCTGTACTTTAAAGAGTTCTGCGACAAACATAATTTGCGCTTTTATCTTTGCGGCGGTGGTCTCATTGGGGCTATACGTCATAATGGTTTTGTCCCTTGGGATGATGACTTAGATCTCTTTATGCCTCGTCCTGACTATGAAAAATTAGCAGAGTTGTGGCCTAAATATGCTGATACAGAACGTTATACGTATTGTCGTACAGATCGTCATCATATTTATCACGATGCAGGCGCTTCTATTCGAGATAACAACACGACTTTTATTAATCGTCACAGTATGCACGAAGATATTTGTCATGGTTTAGCCTTAGAGATTATGCCAATTGACGGCTGTGCACCTGGCAAAATCAGCCGTGCTTTGCAGTTGATGTGGGCTATGACATTTGCACTCTTTAACGCTCAACGATTACCGGATAATAAGGGGCCTATATATCGTGCCTTAGCAGGCTGTATCTATAAAGTCTTTTCTAGTCAGTCCGTGCGCTATCATATTTGGCGTTTTGCTGAAAAGCAAATGACTAAATATGATTTCAATACAAGCAAGGAGTGTACTGAGTTAATCGGTAGTTTAAAAGGCATGAAGTTAAGACATCCGCAAGAGGATTTTGCTTCTGTCGTTTATAAAGACTTTGAAGGACATCAAATACCTGTTATGAAAGGGTATGAGAGATATTTACGTCTCATTTGGGGCGATTATATGCAATTACCACCTGTGGAGCAACGTGTAGCAAAACATGACGCCGCATTTGCTGATTTGCATACGCCTTACAAAGAATATAGAGGCATTTATTATGCCCAAAATAAAGCTCAACCATAAGGAGGGCCTATGAAACGAATAGCAGTAATCTTTGCGGGTGGCGTAGGCGCTCGTATGAAGAACAGCAAGACGCCGAAACAATTTTTAGAATGGAACGGTAGACCTATTTTAATTCAAACCTTGGATGTTTTTGAACAAACAGAGGCTATTGATGGTATTGTTCTAGCCTGCAAAGCAGAATGGATTGATCATACAAAGCAACTAATTGAAAAGGCGAAATTACAAAAGGTTTTGTCCATTGTACCCGGCGGTGAAAGTGCTCTCTCGGCTCCCAATATAATGGGCTAGTTGAGACTAAGCGTTTAATCCCGGATGAAGATGTGACTGTGTTGATTCATGATGGTGTTCGTCCACTTGTGGATAGTGCTACTATTGAACGAAACATTGAATCTGTTGAATCTAAGGGTTCTGCTATTACTGTTACTCCAGCTATCGAAACAATTATGGTTACTCAAGATGGTTCCATCAATCGAATTTTAAATCGTAATGAATGTCTTATGGCTAAGGCTCCACAGAGCTTTAGATTAGATGATATTTTATCTGTTCATGATCGAGCAAAAGACGATGGAATACATGATTTCATTGATTCTGCATCGATGATGATGCATTATGGTTACACTTTATACCCTGTACTAGGGGAAACTGAAAATATAAAAATTACAACACCATCCGATTATTATATGTTTACGGGGATTATTAAAAACCGTGAACTAGGAGGATTAGAAGATGAGTAATTCCGTTATCCAACGTGAGTTAACGGCTTTAGTACATGAAGAAAAGTACTTTGATTTCCTCCGTCATCAACGCGTTCTTGTAACGGGTGCAACAGGGCTTATTGGCTCTATGTTTATTAAACTACTCATACTTGCTAATGAAGCTTATGGCTTGGATTTAAAAGTGCTTGGTCATGTGCGAAGCCATGATAAAGCACAAACTATTTTTGGTGAGCATTTAGATAATGAATCATTTACTATTATTGATGGCTCATTAGAATCTATCGATACGCCATGTGACTATATCCTGCATGGTGCGGCACCAACACAATCTAAATTTTTTGTAGAACATCCTGTAGAGACAATTCGTACCTCTATCCATGGTACAGAGGCTATGCTTGAGCTAAGTCGTCATAAAAAGGTAAAAAAACTTGTTTACCTATCCAGCATGGAGCAATATGGCGTTCCCTATGAATCAGGTCAAGTGATGACTGAGGAACGCTTAGGTTATCTTGATCACCTAAATGTACGTAGTTCCTATTCTGAAAGTAAACGACTCTGCGAATGTTATTGTAAGTCTTATGCGGTCGAGTATGGCGTTCCCGTTGTTATCGCTCGACTAGCTCAAACCTTTGGACCAGGTGTTCCTGTATCTGATAATCGTGTATTCATGCAGTTCACTAAGAGTGCTCTCAAGCATGAAGATATTGTTCTTCACACAAAGGGCGACTCTATGTCTAATTACTGCTATATTACAGATGCTTTGACAGGTATCTTAACCCTTATGAAATCAGGGGAAGTAGGAGAAGCATACAATATATGTCATGATGAAGAGACTCGCTCTATTGCTAGCATTGCTCATTTAGTGGCAACACATGTAAGTGATGATAAGAGTAAAGTTATCTTTGATATTCCAGAAGATGTGCAAGGGCTCGGTTATGCTCCGACAGTTCACATGTTCTTAAGCTCTAAAAAGTTAAATCTTTAGGCTGGCAGCCTAAGGTATCAATGGCACAAGCCTATGTAAGACTAGCAGAATATATCCAAGAGGAAGGCTTATGAAAAAGGAAATAATTATTGTCACCATCTCCCTTGGTAATGATGGGGCTGAACGAATTTTAACAGAGTTAGCTCGTCAATGGATACATGATGGTCACCATATTACGGTTATCCAAACAAGCCCTAATCGATATGGTAACGAATATGCTTTAGAGGAAGGTATTGAGCAAATCCAAATTCATACTACTAGCTCTAATAAAGTAATTCGTTTTATGCAAGAAATAAAAGAATTAATCAAGATCTTGAAGACTCGACCAAATGCTACATGTTTATCGTTCTTGTCTGCATCGAGTTTTATCTTGGCTATTAGTTCTTGGTTTGTAAATAATCGCATCGTTTTTTCTGAACGCAATAATCCGCGTAAGGTGCCTATCGGTTGGCATCAACAAGCGTTGCGTAATTTTGCATTCCGATTCGCCGATGCTCTAGTATTCCAAACAGAAGACGCTCGCTCTTATTTCCCTGAATCTGTCCAAAAGCGTGGTGTTATTATTCCAAATCCTATTAATGGTAAATTGCCACCACCTATTGAGGGAGAGCGTGAGAAGACAATCGTTACAGCCTGTCGATTACATCCTCAAAAAAACCTGCCTATGATGATCAATGCTTTTAGCATGTTAGCGGACGAGTTTCCAGAGTATAAACTTGTCATCTATGGTCAAGGTGTTTTAGAAGATGAATTACGAGGTCAAATTAAATCTCTTAATTTAGAGGATAGAATTTTATTACCAGGCTTTGCTAGTAATATTTTAGAAAAAGTAGCACCTTGTTCCATGTTTGTGTCCTCTTCTGACTTTGAAGGTATTTCAAACTCTATGCTAGAGGCCCTTGGCATGGGCTTGCCTGCAGTCGTTACAGACTGTCCTGTAGGCGGTGCTCGTATGGTAATTAAAAGTGGAGAGAATGGTATTCTTGTACCTGTAGGTGATACACAGGCTATGTATGAAGCTATGCGCAGTGTCTTGAAAGATCCTGAATTAGCCGCTAAGCTTTCACAAGAAGCCATCAAAGTACGCGATGAGTTCCCATTGTGGAAAATCGCAAAACGTTGGTTAGAAGTTTTATGAGTTGTAAGGAGGGGAACCATTGAAGTTAAATATAACGGCTCTTGCTGACCGCATGATATGGTTCATAACTCTAATCTTTTTAGTGTTGTCGTTGACCATTTCCTTTGCCCTTGGCGAGGCGAACTATGGTGCCTATGTATTATTTGTATGCTTATTTGGGCTCATTATTTTTTATCTTATAAGAGAGCAGGGCGTTATTAAGCTACGGCTCAATTGGATGCATGGTTATATGCTGCTCTTTATAGGGGCTTGTTACCTTAGTACGATTAATGCCATAGATACGTCTGTAGCTATGAGTCGAAGTTTTGACATCGTCAAGATATTCTTTATGCTCATCATCTTGTACATGTGCTATCAAGATAAAAAATCGGTGGATACATTATTAAAGATTGGTATGTGGACAGGCTATATAGTTTGTTTTTACACTGTTTATTTCTATGGTTTAGATTATTTTATTACTGTCTTATCATCGTCGGCACGTATTGCCAATGATGCATTAAATGCGAATACAGTAGGTCTTTTGGGCGCTAATGCTATTGTAATGACCTTGTATTACATGTTATATGATCGCCCTCGATGGTGGCATATTATCGCATTACCTACATTAGGTATTCTTGCTGCTACAGGCAGTCGTAAGGCTCTTGTATTCGTTGTAGCAGGTACAGTATTACTTTTTGTTTTTAAAAGCTTACGCAGTGCCAATGTAGTCAATTCGATTGCTAAAATTATTGGTTCTTTACTAGGTCTCACTATCGTAGGTGTTGCTGTATTGCAATTACCGATGTTCAGTGAAGTATTAGATCGTATGTCTAGCATGGTAGAAGCTTTTGCCGGTACTGGCGGTGACTCATCTACTATCATTCGTATGGCTTTAGTGGATATTGGTTGGGATTTATTCTACCAATCTCCTATTACTGGGGTTGGTGTCAATAATCCATCTGTATATACATTCTTCCTATATGGTAAGGAGAATTACTACCTTCACAATAACTACATTGAGTTATTAGCCGGTACTGGTATTATCGGTTTATTGGCGTATTATTCTATGTATTTGTATGTGGCATATAACTTAATTCGCTATCGTGATTTCCACAGTAATGAATATGTAATGGTGCTCATTCTATTTCTTTCACAAATTGTAATGGATATGGGCATGGTGTCTTATGAAAGTAAGAGTACTTATTTTTATATGATGTTGTTTTTATTTAGAGGTGCAAATGCTTCGGAAGGGACGTAAAAATGAAGCTCAGCAAATTGTGTAAAGTTGGCATGTCCTTTTTAACAAAACCTTACTATCGTACTCGAGTTCTGATTAAATCAGGCTATTATGATAACTTATCTGATGAAGATTTTCTAAAGAAGATATTTCCTAAATATATGGGATATCCCTTAGATTTAGAGAATCCTAAAACTTTCAGTGAAAAATTACAATGGCTAAAAGTCAATTACCGGAATCCTATTCAAACTATTATGGTTGATAAGCATGAAGCAAAACAGTTTATTGCGGAACGTGTGGGAAATCAATATATTATTCCTACACTTGCTGTATGGGATTCCGTAGAGGATATCGATATCGATGTATTGCCAAATCAATTTGTGTTGAAGTCAACTCATGATAGTGGAGGCATCGTAATTTGTAAAGACAAATCATCTTTTGACTTCGAAGCAGCTAAAGCGAAGTTAAGTGCATCTCTAAAACGTGATTATTCTAAAATTGCTAGAGAATGGCCTTATCAGAATGTACCGCGACGCATTATAGCAGAAGAATATATTTCAGAATTGGGCAGTGATGATTTATTGGACTATAAGATGTTTTCCTTCCATGGAGAACCAAAGCTAACTGTGGTATGTTCAGATCGCTTTTCAAAGACTGGAACGCGTATGAACTTCTATGATATCAATTGGGAGCCTATGGGGATTCATTTTGGTCATTATCCTCCATTACCTAATGAGTTTCCGAAGCCAGCTACTTATGAGGAGATGAAACGTCTCACAGCTGAGCTAAGTAAGGATTGTCCGTTCTTACGTGTTGATTTTTATGAAATAAAAGGGCGCCTATTTATTGGAGAGTTAACATTTTTCCCTGGTGCTGGATTAGAAACGTTTCGTCCTATGTCAAAAGATTATGAATTAGGGGAGTGGTTACATCTTGAAACTGTACATCGGAGCTGATTTCGTTCCTACGGATATCAATAAAAATTTGTTTGAAGAGGGCAAAGGGGAAGCATTAGTAGGTAAAGAGCTATATGAAATTCTTAAGCAATCTGATTTAAATGTTTTTAATTTAGAGGTGCCTTTAACAGATGCATCTACTCCGATTAATAAATTTGGTAATAATTTAAAGTCTCCTACAAAAACAATCTATGGTTATAAGGCTTTAGAGCCTATATTTTTAACATTAGCTAATAATCACTCCTTAGATCATGGTGTAGAAGGATTAACTACTACACTGGAGTTATTAAAAAAGCATGCTATTAAAAATGCAGGTGCTGGTGCTAATGTAAAAGCAGCTAAAAAGCCATTTATCTTTGAAAAAGAAGGTATACGTATAGGCTTTTACCTATGTGCAGAACATGAGTTTACCGTTGCTTCTTGTCATACAATGGGGGCTAATCCATTTGATGTATTAGAGAGCTTTGATGATGTAGAAGCTTTAAAGAAAACTTGTGATTATGTTATCGTCCTATATCATGGTGGAAAGGAGTTTTATCGCTATCCATCGCCAATGTTACAAAGATATTGCAGAAAATTTGTTGATAAAGGGGCAGACCTTGTAATTTGTCAACATAGTCATTGTATAGGTTCTCGTGAGGACTATGGTAAGGGGACTATTATTTATGGCCAAGGTAACTTTATCTTTAATTCCGAATTCTATACACATCATAAGGAGTTTGTAAAAGATTCCTTATTAATCAGTGTAGAGGCTACAAAGGATACCTTTGTTGTATCTGAAGTGCCAATTCGTGGTACCGAAAGGGGCACCCGTTTGGCTACTGAATCAGAAGCCATTGAAACATTGACAGAATATAAAAAGCGAAGTGAAAACATTAGAGATGCTCATTTTGTTGCTCAAGCATATAAGGATTTTGCTGATACTCATGTAAAGCGATATTTGCGTGAGTTCTTAGGTAGATCTTTTATTATCCGCGCAATAAATGGATTATTTGGACGAAAATTAATGCAACTTATTTTAGGAAAAACAAGTTATTTAGCAATACAAAACTATTTAGAGTGTGAAGCTCATCATGAATTATTCTTAAGAGGCATTAAGAATATCAATAAATAATAATGGATACTAAAATCGTAGCTGCTGCTAAATGGTCTGTCATAACAGAGGTTTTAGCAAAGCTTATTACACCACTTACAAATATAATATTGGCCCATATGCTTGCACCGACGGCGTTTGGTATATTGGCAACAATTATGATGGTTATCTCTTTTGCAGAAATGCTTGCTGACGCGGGCTTCCAAAAGTTTCTTGTACAGCATGAGTTTGAAAGTGACCAAGAAAAGCAAGAGGCCACAGATGTGGCATTTATTGCCAATTTAGTACTTTCTTTACTATTATGGGGCGCTATCATAATAGGCCGTGATGAATTGGCTGTACTAGTAGGTAATGATGGTTTAGGCATACCGTTGGCTGTGATGGGGGCAATGATACCTCTATCAGCCTTTAGCAGTGTGCAGATGGCTTTGTATAGACGGGACTTTAACTTTAAGTTTCTTCTAAATATTCGTCTTATAACCATTTTGACACCTATAGTGATATCTATTCCTATGGCGCTCATGGGGTACGATTACTGGTCTTTAATTGCTGGTATGTTAGGGGCTCAGCTATTTACAGCATTAGCCTTATTAAAGAGTAGACGAAATCAAATTCGCTTATTCTTTAGTGGTCGTGTTTTTATGAACATGTTTAGCTATAGTGCATGGTCATTGGCGGAAGCCTTTTCTATTTGGCTTACCGCATGGGTAGATACCTTTATTATCAGTCGATTTCTGGATGCGTACTATTTAGGTATTTATAAGATGCCGATGGCCATTGTAACAACTGTTATGGCTATGGCTACAGCATCGTTAGCGCCAGTGCTTTTTGCAGCCCTAAGTAGGGTACAACATGATCAACAGGCTTCTCCAATACATTCTTTACATTCCAACGCTATATGGCCTTATTCTTAGTGCCTATAGGTGTAGGTTTATTTGTATTCCAAGACTTTGTTGTTCAGCTTTTACTTGGGCCTCAATGGAAATTAGCGGGTATCGTTTTAGGTTCTTGGGCATTGAGCTCAGCTATTATGACTGTTACAGCGAATCTAATTTCTGAGATATTTCGTGCTAAAGGCATGCCAAATCTATCGTTCTGGACTCAAGTGTTACATTTAGTTGTTTTAATACCAGTTATTTACATTTGTATTCAATATGATTTCACTACCTTTGTGTATGCACGTTCTATAGTGCGAATGGAAATGCTCGCTGTAGCTATGTTGTTCTTGGCCCTATTCGTCAATATGAGTGCGTTCCGCATACTATCTAATATTAGTGTATATCTCATTATCGCATCGTTAGTTGGGGCACTAGCGTATAGTATTTTACATCTATATGATACGGTGCTGTGGACGATAGCTTGTATGCTGTTATGCGTTCTATTGTATGTGGCTATTTTGTGTATCATTCCATCTGAGCGTACTATTATTACTTCTGGTATTAATAAAGTTTTAGGTAAAGTAAAACGCTCATAATTAACAGAACTATGAAAGGAGTACATATGCTTTCAAAAAATGTAGACTTAAACAACACGGTAATCCTTGTAACGGGAGCCGCTGGATTTGTAGGGGCTAATCTCGTTATGTCCCTCTTATCTGAAGCAGAAGAAACTCAAATTATCGGCATAGATTCTGTTAATGACTACTATGACGTAGCGTTAAAGGATTATCGCTTACAACAAATCGATGCGATGAGCAAAGACAATAAAAATACGTGGATTTTCAAAAAAGGCAATCTTGCTGATAAGGCTTTTATTGATGATATTTTTGCTACTTATAAACCACGCGTTGTTGTAAATTTAGCGGCTCAAGCCGGAGTTCGCTACTCTATTACAAACCCAGATGCTTATATCGAATCTAATATTATTGGTTTCTATAATATATTAGAGGCGTGTCGTCATTCTTATGACAATGGTGAAAGTGGTGTAGAACATTTAGTATATGCATCATCTTCTTCCGTATATGGGGCGAATAAACAAATCCCATACTCTACAGATCATAAGGTAGATAACCCAGTATCCTTGTACGCGGCTACAAAAAAATCCAATGAATTGCTAGCTTATTCTTACGCTAAGCTTTATAACATTCCGAGCACTGGGCTTAGATTCTTTACAGTATACGGTCCGGCAGGTCGTCCAGATATGGCATACTTCGGATTCACTAATACTTTGCGCAGTGGTGGCACTATTAAAATCTTTAACTACGGTAACTGCAAACGTGATTTTACCTATATTGATGATATTGTAGAAGGCGTTTCTAAGGTTATGTGTGCTGCACCAGAGCGTCGTAACGGGGCTGATGGATTGCCAGTACCACCATATGCTATTTATAACATTGGTAATAGTAATCCTGAAAACCTCCTCGATTTTGTACGCATTCTTTCAGAAGAATTAGTATCTGCTGGAGTACTACCAGAAGATTATAATTTTGAGGAACATAAAGAATTAGTCCCTATGCAACCAGGTGATGTACCTGTTACATATGCGGATACGAGCGCCTTAGAAGAAGATTTTGGCTTCAAACCAAATACAACGTTGCGAGAAGGTTTAAGACGTTTTGCTGTATGGTATAAAGATTTCTATATGACGGAGGGCAAATAAATGAAAATTGCAATTGCTGGTACAGGCTATGTAGGCCTTTCCAATGGCGTATTATTAGCACAACATAATGAAGTAGTAGCCCTCGATATTATTCCTGAAAAAGTGGATATGTTAAATCGCAAGGAAGCACCTATTGTAGATGCGGAATTGCAGGAATATTTAGCTACTAAAGAATTAAACTTTAAAGCTACATTAGATCCTGTGGAAGCGTTTAAAGGTGCGGATTATGTAATTATTTCTACACCTACCAACTATGATCCACAAAAGAACTTCTTTGATACATCTTCTGTTGAGCAAGTCATTAAAACTGTTTTAGAAATTAATCCTGATGCGGTAATGATTATTAAATCAACTGTACCAGTAGGTTATACTGTACAAATGCGTGAAGAGTTTAAACAGAGAATTTGATTTTCTCCCCAGAATTCTTGCGAGAAGGTAAAGCCTTATACGATAACTTGTATCCATCTCGTATTGTTGTAGGTGAAGATTCTGATCGTGCTCGCCGCTTTGGTCAACTATTAGCTGATGGTGCTATTAAAGAAAATGTACCACAGTTATATACTGATTCCACAGAAGCAGAAGCTATTAAATTATTTGCTAATACGTATTTAGCATTGCGTGTGGCATACTTTAATGAGCTTGATTCCTATGCGGAGGTACGGGGCCTTAGCACAAGCCAAATCATTAATGGTGTATGTTTAGACCCTCGTATTGGGGACTTTTATAATAATCCATCCTTCGGCTATGGTGGGTATTGCTTGCCAAAGGATACAAAACAGTTATTAGCTAACTATAATGATGTACCACAAAATTTAATCTCTGCCATTGTTGATGCGAATAGAACACGTAAAGACCATGTGGCGGATGCTATTATTGCTAAAAATCCTAAAATTGTTGGTATCTATCGCTTGACGATGAAAATGAACTCTGATAACTTTAGAGCATCAGCCATTCAAGGTGTTATGAAGCGTATCAAGGCTAAAGGTATTGCTGTTGTAGTTTATGAACCAACTCTTGATGCCGAAGACTTCTTCAATTCACCAGTGATTCGTAACTTTGAAGATTTTAAACGCGTCAGCGATGTTATTGTAGCTAATCGTTGGGATCCATCTTTAGAAGATGTGAAAGAAAAGGTTTATACGAGAGATATTTTTGACCGCGATTAATTTAGCTATATGTATTGTGACGTTTAGGAGAGTACTATGAAACGTTGGATACTATATATCGTGTTGGGTTTAATTGTGTTTTTTATATGGGATAATTCATTACAAAACGGAGGCTCCTCTGATGGGTTTAGCCTTATTTTTGCTGAGAAGTTAGCTCCCATAGCACATAATCTAGGCTTTCACGGAAATATATGGGCTTTAAATAGGATTGTTCGGAAATTAGCACATCTCACGGAGTTTACAATCCTTGGTGGCGTTTTATATGCAATCTTACGTCGTTATATTGAGTATGGAACCGTATTTAAAACGATTGGTCTAGGGATGGCTATAGCTATTCTTGATGAATTTATACAAAGATTTTCACCAGGTCGGAGCTCTCAATTTTCCGATGTTGTCATTGATACAATAGGTGTTGTTATTGGTATACTCTTAGTAAAGTTAGTCTATAAAATAGGTCAGAAAAAAAGTATATAAAAAAATAAACTGTTGCTAATATACAGCATGAGTAAAAACGCCCTCATAATCACGAAGATTATGAGGCGTTTTTAATGAAAGTTTAGATGAAAATTTAAATAAAATATTAAATGAACATATCATAATTTATCTATTTTTATATAAAAACCACTATACAAGCGACTTTTACCCTGTTATAATCATGAATAGAAAATGAAAATTAAATGAGATAAAAATGAACTTTATAAAAGAGGACGATTTCTGTAAGGGGTTATCGTAAGTAGAAGGGAAAGATTATGAATCGCGTGGTTGATTTACATGGTTGCATTTTGCCAGCTGTGTTAGGTCCTCAAGGGCCACAAACAATGGCAGAATCAGTAAAAATGATTAAGTCCTTGTGTAATCAAGGCATTACAGATATTTTTAGTACTCCTGATGTGACAGTATCTATGGATAAGAAGACATGGAATACTATGGAGTCTTTAGTAAATGATGTGAAACTTGCTGTAGGAGAACAACAGGTAGATATAACTATTCATAGTGGTGCTCGTGTTCTGCTCTGTGATGAAATGGTTGAATATATTGCTGCTCATCGCAATCAATATCTTTTAGGGAATAGCCATTTTATGTTAGTAGCACTACCTCAAAATAGCAAGGTTCATCATGTTAATGCATGGCTGTTAAGCTTACTTGATATGGGCATTGTTCCTATTATTAGTGAAGTAGAATCTTACAGACAATTATTCACTAAACCAGAACAACTATTAGAGTGGGTAGATAAAGGCATTTTGATTCAATGCAATATGTCATCTTTTAATCACAATAATGCTAATTACCAAAGAGCTATTGAATTGTATCGCAATGGTTTGATTCATTTCTTTGGTACTGGTTATAGTAGTGAACGTGATGTACAAGCACATCAAGGTTATGTAGAAGCAATTTCTAAATTGGATAGCACATATAAAAAAGATTTACTTCCAAATATTCATCTTAATGAGCGTGATCTTTTGGCTAATCGCACATTCTATCCAGCTGTTCCATCTAGTTGGGTAGGTCAAAAGTCTAATTTCTTGACACGTTTATTTGGCTTCGCATTATAAATTATATGGGTTCTTTTATCCATGCTATATTGGCATAGGTAAAAGAACCTATTTTTACTTTATATTGTATTTTGGGTTGAAAACAACCACCATATATAGTATACTGAGGTAGCAGTAGAAATAGAGAGTTTTCTAATAATTCTTTACATTTTTACATATAAATTTATAAAAAGTATGGTTTGCCATACTTTTTTCTATGTCTTAACATATTTTTCAGCGGTAACAAAATGGGGAGGTTGCCAATATGTTGCAGGTCATCAAACGGGATGGTACAAAGGTACCTTTCGACAAACACAAAATTGCTTTAGCTATTGAAAAGGCTGAGCATAGTAGTACAGGGTTGTACGAAGAGGGGTTAGCACAGCGTATTGCAGATGAAATAGAAGAATATGCTCAAAAGCTCCAAAAAGATATGACAATTTATGCTATTGAAGATCAAGTGTATTATAAGTTGATTGAGTATCATAATCCTGCAACGGCACGTGCCTATGAAGGTTACAAAGCTGTGCAAGCTTTTAAACGTCGTCAAAATACTACAGATGATGATGTAATTGGTTTGTTAGATCGCAGTAATGTTAGTGTTCTTGATGAAAATTCTAATAAGGACGCAGCGATTGTATCTACACAACGCGATTTAATTGCTGGTGAGGTATCTAAGGATATTGCGCGCCGTAAATTAATTCCTACGGATATTTTAGAGGCTCATGATAGCGGTGCCATTCATTTTCATGATATGGACTATATTATTCAGCCCATGTTTAACTGTTGCTTAATCAATTTGGAAGACATGCTTACAAATGGTACGGTAATCAATGGTAAGAAAATTGATACACCTAAATCATTCCAAGTAGCATGTACAGTTACAACGCAAATCATTGCTCAAGTTGCATCTGGTCAATATGGTGGTCAAAGTATTAATGGCATTGACCGTATTTTGGCGCCATTTGTACGTAAATCTTATGAAAAAATCCTTAACAATGTTATTGAAGAACAAGTTGAGATTTACGGCATGGAGCCTAATATGGAAAAGGCTCGTGAAATTGCTTGGAACCGTACGCGCAAAGAGGTTAAGGATGGTATTCAAACTATCCAGTATCAAATTAATACATTGATGACTACAAATGGTCAATCTCCATTTGTTACATTATTTATGTATTTCCAACCTGATTACGAATACGCTAAGGAAGCAGCTCTCATTACTGAAGAGATTTTACGTCAACGTATTAAAGGCGTAAAAAATGAAGCTGATATATATATTACACCAGCTTTCCCTAAGTTGATTTATGTTCTTGACGAACATAATGTAACACCAGATAGCCCATACTATTACTTAACTGAATTGGCTGCACAATGTACAGCTAAACGGATGTACCCAGATTATATTTCCGCTAAAAAAATGAAGGAAAACTATGAAGGGAATGTATTTAGTCCAATGGGGTGCCGTTCCTTCTTATCTCCTTGGAAGGATGAAAAAGGAAACTACAAATTTGATGGACGCTTTAATATGGGTGTTGTGAGCTTAAACTTGCCACAAATTGGTATTTTGGCTCGCGGTAGTGAAGAAAAATATTTTGAAATTTTAGATAAACGTCTTGAATTAGCAGAAAAAGCATTGTTATTACGCTACAATCTTTTAAAAGATGTAGTGAGTGATGTGTCTCCAATTCACTGGCAACATGGTGCCATTGCACGCCTTAAAAAAGGTGAAAAAATTGGTCGTTTCTTATCTGGCGGTTATGCAACGATTTCTCTTGGCTATATCGGTATCTATGAAGCTACTCGCTTGATTACAGGTGAGTCTAATACAGGCGAAAAAGGCCGTGTATTTGCTATGAAATTATGGATCGTCTAAATGCCGCTATTGATTTATGGCATGATAAACATAACCTTGGTTTTGGCTTATATGGTACGCCTGCTGAAAGCTTAACAAATCGATTCTCTTCTTTAGACCGTGCCCGTTTTGGTGTTATTGAAGATATTACAGATAAAGGGTATTACACTAATAGCTATCACGTAAATGTTCGTGAAGAGATTAATGTATTTGATAAATTTGCCTTTGAATCTGAGTTCCAAAAGAAATCTACAGGCGGCTGTATTTCCTATGCGGAAATTCCGAATATGACTAATAATATTTCAGCTATTTTAACCATGATTCAATATATTTACGATCACATTTCTTATGCTGAGTTTAATACGAAATCCGATTACTGTCATGAATGTGGTTTTGATGGAGAAATCAAGGTAAATGAACATAACGAATGGGAATGCCCGCGCTGTCACAATACGAATCGCGATAAATTAACTGTTATCCGCCGTACATGTGGTTATCTTGGGGAAAACTTCTGGAATGAAGGTCGTACTAAAGAAATCAAAGACCGGGTAATGCACATTTAAAATTATTAGAATTATAGTTATCATAAATACATGGTAAAAGCTGTGCCTTAGGGCACAGCTTTTACTGTATTTGTGAGAAATAGAAATATATCTATATAGTGTTGATCATTTGAAATGCACTACTATGGAGGTTATGATGAGATATGGGCAAATAAGACAATATGATATTGCCAATGGAGAAGGAATTCGCACATCTATCTTTGTGACTGGATGTACGCATTGTTGTTATAATTGCTTTAACGAAGAATACCAAGATTTTAATGCCGGCAAAGTATGGACACAAGCTGAAACAGATCTAGTTGTGTCTTATGTTAAGAATCCTAACTGCTCAGGTTTAACTTTATTGGGTGGAGAGCCTTTCCAAAATGTACAAGGTTTATTACCTGTAGTAAGAGCTGTACGAGGGGCTGCACCGGAAAAGAAAATTTGGGCCTATTCAGGGTATGAAATAGATGATATTTTAGAGGATGAGTTGCGAAGTGCTTTATTACAGGAAATTGATATCCTCGTAGATGGTCGCTTTGTAGACGAACTTAGAGACCCAGCCTTACGTTTTAGAGGATCATCGAATCAACGCATTATAGACGTTAAAAAAACATTAGCGGCTGGAGAAATTGTATTAGCAATGGAGTAAGTATGGCTTTTGATAAACGAGTTATTGGGCTCATCATTATAGTTGGTTTTATAGCGGGGTTAATAGGTGCTTTTTATACGCATTTATTGCATGGAATTCAACAGTTTGTATACAACTATTCTGCCGCTGACCACCTGAGTTTTGGTGCCGCTGTAGCGCGTGTTTCACCATTAGAGCGTTTGATTCCTTTAGTTATATGTGGTGTAGTAGGGGGTGTAGGTTGGTTCCTTATTCATCGCTATGGTAAAGGTGTTGTAGATATTAAGGCTGCTGTTTCGGGCAAAATGGATATGCATCCCATTACAACTTTACTTCATGCCACACTACAAATTATTACTGTTGGTATAGGCTCTCCATTAGGTCGAGAGGTTGCACCACGAGAGGCCAGCGCAGGGATTACAACTTTTTTAGTTGATCATTTTGATATAAAAAAAGAGGACCGTCAGCTCTTAATTGCCTGTGCCGCAGGAGCAGGTCTTGCTGCTGTATATAATTCACCTTTATCAGCGGCCATTTTCACATTGGAAACATTGCTGCTTACTTGGAATGTTAGGGCTATGAGTGCTGCTTTAGTATGCTGTGGCTTAGCTACCTTTGTGACTCGGCAAGCTGGTGTAGGGGACGTTATTCAATATACGATGGCACAGCCTAGTTTGGGGAGTCATTATGTAGAATTTTCCATAGCCTTAGGCGCTATAGTAGCGGTGGGAGTAGTGTTATTTAATATTACTCAAAGTAAGTTACCGGCTATTCACCGTAGTAGTCCTATTATGATTCCTATATCAATCGTTGCATTTACGCTTGTCGGTGTAATGGCTATGTACTTTCCTGAAATTCTTGGGAATGGTAAAGCTGGTAATGAGTTGACCTTTACAAATGAAATTACATGGACGTATGCATTGGGATTATTTGGGGCTAAATGGGTTGCAGTATTACTCGCTTTGGTGGCAGGTGCTTACGGTGGTCGTATTACACCATCTATGATGTTAGGTAGTACATTAGCTATTGTATTTGGTACTATATGGTCCATTGCAGTTGCCCCTATATCTTTAGGGATGGCCGCCTTTATAGGGGCTGTAGCGTTTTTAGGTCTCGCACAGAAGATGCCTATGACATCTTGTGTGTTTATGCTTGAGTTATCTCGCTTTTCCGTGGAAATGTTGTTCCCTATAGCGTTGACGATGGGCACAGCACTTATGGTAGAGCAGATCATTCAATCAAAATTAAAAAGCGATAAAAAACAATGAGCTATAAATAAAAATAAGTGGTAGGTAGCAATTAATAGTAGTGAGGAACATTCATACTAAAAGCTAATTACATGCCTATAAACTAAAACATAAAGCGGATAGTTGTGTTAAGCAACTATCCGCTTTTGTTATGTGTGCATATTTTATTATGTGTGCATATTTTATTGTATATGCATTTATACGATTTTAGCGTTTTTATCGTACTCTTCGCCACCTGCATCAGGAAGCATACCGTATTCTACAGTCCACAAGTGTTTATATTTTAACGCTTGATTATGAATGCGTTCAATTTGAGTTTCATCCGTACGAACAACATGAGCTGGAATGCCAACAACTAAGGAGTTAGGAGGGATTACAGTATTTTCTTTCAATACAGCACCAGCGGCGATGATGGTGCCAGAACCAATATGGCAACCACTTAATACGATAGCACCCATACCAACTAATACATTATCTTCAATTGTGCTAGCATGTACGATTGCACCATGACCAATTGTAACGTAATCACCTAGGACACAGGCCTTATCATCATCTACATGCAAAACAGAGTTGTCTTGTACATTAGAATAACGACCTACAACAATTTTGTTTACGTCTCCCCGAAGTGCGCAATTTTGCCAGATAGATGCGTATTCTTTTAATTCCACATCACCAGCAAGTTCTGCACCAGGCATGACACAACTTTTAGGATCTAATTTAGGATATTTTCCGTGAAATGGTAACATGAGTACTCCTATTATATTAATTAAACGATTTCAATAAGGCGTTGAGCTTACGAATAGACATAATAGCTTCATTCATTACAGATTGAACGATAGTATGAGCTGGCTCAATAGCTGTAAGACGGTTTAAACCTTGGCCTACTTGTACAGCACCATTTACAACATCGCCATCAATAGCGGCGCGTTTGTTAGTACCTTGAGACATTTTAGTGCGTTCCTCTGGCGTAGTAACACCATCAGTTTCAGCAGCTAGATAACGCGTAGTGAATTCATTTTTCAAGCTACGTACGCCACCGTGACCTGAGAGAAGACCTGTTACAACAGAGTCTGTATCTGTGGCATTGATGATTGCTTCCTTCATATTTGGATGTGCTTGGCATTCTTCAGCTAACAAGAAACGAGAGCCCATTTGTACGCCTTCTGCACCCATCAATAATGCAGCTGCAAGGCCACGACCATCTACGATGGAACCAGCTACAACAACAGGAATAGAAATTTCAGGTAAAATATTTTCCATTAAAGACATTGTGGTTTGACTGCCGATATGACCACCAGCTTCCATACCCTCAACTATCATTGCATCGGCACCAGCATCTTGGATGCGTTTGGCAAGTTTCAAAGATGGAACAACAGGAATTACTTTGATGCCTGCATCTTGGAATGGTTTAATATATGGAACAGGGTTGCCTGCGCCAAGTGTAACAAAAGCTGGTTTTTCTTCAATGATAATATCTACTAATTCATCTTTATTTGGAGCCATTAACATAAGGTTTACACCGAAAGGTTTGTCTGTTAATTCTTTACAAGCACGAATCTCATTGCGAGTCCACTCTGCATCGCGGCCACCAAGGGCAATTACACCTGTAGCGCCAGCGTTTGCAACAGCAGCGACTAATTTGTGTTCAGATACCCAAGCCATAGCGCCTTGGATAATAGGGTATTCGATTTGTAAAAGTTGAGTTAAAGCAGTTCTCATACATCCTCCTATAATAACAATGTAATAAACGATTTCTTTATTAAGCTTTAGATAATGTGTTTAATTCTTATATAAGAATTAGAGCTTTAATAAAGTAAAAGTATGTATAAGTATATACTTATATACTAATGTGATTAGGTGTATTTATTAGAAGCTATATAATGCTAAAAATAATTTTTATATAGGCATATAAGCTCTTCTTTATATAATAGTATAATATATAAATTATGTATACCTTAGATAGATTGATTGCCGTTGTTAATTAAATAAAAAAAAAGCTGTTACTTTTTACTATTGAAATAATATAGCCTTAAACGTCAAAGAATATGAAAGAACATTAATGTTATATTTGAAAAAGTTTTAATTGATAATACATTTCAGTTCTCAGAGTAGGATAAATCCGCATAGTATATATGATTTTTTTAAATATTAGAAAAAAATTGAGAAAATAAGAAAATGAGTATTGAAAAAGTTTCGATATCTTTGGTATACTACATTACAGATAGAGTATCTAATTTAATTAAAGATAAAATGTAAACAAAATTTTCAAGTGAAGGAGGAAATACACATGGAAAAATACGTATGCGTAGTATGTGGTTGGGTTTATGACGAAGCTGTTGAAGGCGTAAAATTCGAAGATCAACCAGCTGATTATGTTTGCCCACTTTGCGGTGTTGGTAAAGACCAATTCGAAAAAATGTAATTGACTTTCCAAAAAGGCTATCTTGAGTCCACTTAAGATAGTCTTTTTTATTTGACAAAGCACCATGTCATGTTTATAATATTATGAGTCGAGGTAAGATTATGAAACTGCAAGTAGAGCAAGCAAAAGAACATATAGGAAAGAAATTTCCTTATAGCTATACGATACCAACCTCTGAGCTTGGTGACGTAACTGCTTTTCCTTGGAGCCGTCATGATATAACCATTAATGGTGAGTTTTGGTTTGATGGTCAAAATTACATCGTTCAAGGTTCGATAGAGTCTAAAGGTGATTACGATTGTTCTCGTTGTTTAAATACAACAGAGCATAATCGTAAGGATTCCTTCGAGGAAATCTTTAGTGAACGTCGAGATGCTGCGGATGATGTGACTCCTTTCGATGGAGAGGAAATTGACTTAACCGAACTAATTAGGGATACATTAATCATCAATGAGCCCTCTCAAGTGTTATGTCAGGATGATTGCAAAGGATTGTGCGTTCATTGCGGAGCAAATTTAAATGTTTCACCTTGTTCTTGTGAATCCTTTGTGGTGGATCCTCGATTTGCAGAGTTACGTGCTTTGCTTGATGAGAAAGATGATAGATTGTCCTAATGATTGTACTAAGGAGGTGCAGATAATGGCAGTACCTAAACGTAGATTGTCTAAATGCCGTCGCGATCGCCGTCGTGCTAATTGGAAATTAGAAGCTCCTGGTTATGTAGCATGCCCACAATGCCACGAACCTAAGATGCCTCATCGTGTTTGCCCTACATGTGGTCACTATAAAGGTGAGCAAGTAGTAGCTAATGCTTAATATGTGAGCGGATGAAAAGACGCCTACTTCGGTAGGTGTCTTTTTTACACTTTTTTTATTTTATATTTTTATATAGTTATAGTTTTTAGTTATATACTTATAACTTTATATGCCACTTAATTAGTAGTAAGTGTCACTATTTTTATAGTAAGATTAATCTATAAGGTAGTGGCATTTTTTTATACTTATATAAACTAAAAAGATACTTAAATATAAAAATTATAACTATATTTTGTATATGTCATCAAAATCTGTTACTATATGTATGAAAAGCCTTGCCAATAGGGGAATTATTGTATATACTTAGGATGTAATATTAATACTAGGTCATAAAAGGTGGTCCCATGAGTCGGTTAAAGAAGCAAGAGCGCCAAAAGCAGTTACAAGAAAAACTGAATATTACGCCATTTCTTACTGATGAAGAATTGGCAACGCACTTTGGTGTAAGTGTGCCAACAATTCGTCTCGATCGACTAGAGTTGGGGATCCCTGAATTGCGTGAACGCATTCGCGTCATGGCTACAGGTCAATCACATGAAGCGGTAGAACATATACCGTATGAAGTGGTTGGGGAGCTAATCGATGTCACCGAAGGGCAACAAGCATTATCTATGCTACGCACTACGGCTGATATGGAAGATCGTTTCGGACATGTAGAGCCGCAGTATTTATATGCTCAAGCAAATTCCCTCGCAAAAGTAGTCATGGGGACTACTGTTTGTTCTGCAGAAGTTGGGAATATAAAATACAAGAACCCAGTAGGAGCTGGTACAAATTTGGTGGCAAAAGCAGAAATTGTTCGCCGCCGAGGTAATAAGTTCTTTATTTGGGTCATCATAAGAGATAAAATAAAAGAAGTATTTCGCGCAAAATTTATTATGGAATCCGTAGAGAATAGGGTGTAAATTATGAAAATTGCAATAGACGCCATGGGTGGCGACTTTGCTCCATTGGAGACTGTACTAGGATCCATTGAAGCCGTACGAGCAAATCAACACATTAAAGTGGTGCTCGTCGGTGATGAGCAGCAAATTTTTAACATATTAGAAGCTAATAATGAAGCTAAGAATCCACGCATTTCTGTACATCATGCCAGTGAAGTAATCGGCATGGATGAACATCCAGGTCAAGCGTTGCGCAAGAAAAAAGATGCATCTATCGTGGTGGCTACAGCGCTAGTTCGCGATAATCATTGTGATGCCGTAATTGCTCCTGGTAGCACCGGTGCTGCTGTTGCAGCTGCCCTGTTTGGCCTTGGTCGCATTAAGGGTGTAGATCGTCCTGTTATTGCAACACCAATGCCTACAGTAAGTGGTATTACTGTTATGCTAGATTCAGGTGCAAATTCAAACTGTAAACCTAAACATCTTGTACAAGGTGCATTGATGGGTTCTGAATATGCTAAGCTTTTAATAGGTAAAGAAAATCCTACTGTAGGATTACTAAACATCGGCGAAGAAGCCACTAAAGGGAATGATGTTGTTCTAGCCACGTATCCAATCTTGGAACGTATGAAGATTATCAACTTTAAAGGCAATATTGAAGGTCGTGATATTCCAAAAGGGACTGTTGATGTTGTTGTATGTGATGGCTTTGTAGGTAATGTAGTATTGAAATTTGCGGAAGGCTTGGTTACAGGCCTAACACAATTAGTAAAGGATAGCATTATGGCGGGCAGTATTTTTGCCAAGATTGGTGCTATGTTAGTAAAGCCAGCTTTGAAAAAAATGGCAAAACGCTTAGATCACACTGAAAATGGTGGTGCTCCACTCTTAGGTGTTAATGGCTTATTTATGATTTCTCATGGCAGTTCTAAGGCCAAAGAGATTAAGAGTGCTATCGAAATTGCTGATGATCTAGTAGAGCGTAAAATTATTCAACACATTCGTGATACGATGGAAATTGAAGGAGCCTTAAAGTATGACTATGATGAATAAACCTGTAGGGATCATTGGTACTGGGAGCTTCCTTCCTGACAATGTAGTAACAAACTTTGATCTTGAAAAAATGGTTGATACCAACGACCAATGGATTAGAGAACGTACTGGTATTGAAGAACGACGCATTGCACCGGAAGGTATGAACACATCCTATATGGCAACAGAGGCAGCCAAGAAAGCCTTGCAAATGGCTAAGGTCAATGCAGAAGACATCGATATGATTATCTTTGCTACCTTAACACCAGATATGATTATTCCTTCTGCAGCTTGTATTTTACAAGCGAACTTAGGAGCTAAACGCAGCAGCTTACGATTTACAAGCGGCATGTTCTGGCTTTGTATATGGATTGATTACTGCAGCTAGTTATATTAGTTCTGGCATTTATAAGAAGGTACTCGTTGTAGGGGCAGAAATTCTTTCCCGTCGAGTAAATTGGAATGATCGCGGCACATGTATCCTCTTTGGTGATGGTGCAGGTGCTGCAGTAGTATCTGAAGTACCTGAAGGTTACGGTATTAAAGGTATTGATATGGGCGCCGACGGCACTGGTGGACCAGCACTTTGTATTCCAGCAGGTGGTACTGCTGTAGTTGCTAATGATCAACGCATAGAAGAAGGCTTGACATTCATTCACATGGATGGCTCTGAAGTATATAAATTTGCTGTTAAAACGATGGGACGTACTGTTTTAAAATCTTTAGAACGTGCTGGAATGGAGCTCAATGAATTAGATTACTTCATCCCTCATCAAGCAAATATTCGGATTATTGATTCGGCAGCAAAACGATTACATCTGCCGATGGAAAAAGTTTTTGTTAATTTACATAAGTATGGTAATACATCTGCCGCGTCTGTAGCGATTGCTCTTGATGAAGCAAATCGTGAAGGACATTTCAAACGTGGAGATAATATTGCGTTTGCAGGATTTGGTGCGGGTCTAACATGGGCAAGCCTAGTCTTGAAATGGTATTAAGGAGGACAAATCAAGATGATTAAGACTGACATTTGTGATTTATTGCGGATTGAGTATCCAATCTTACAAGGTGGTATGGCTTGGCTCGGTACTGCAGAATTAGCGGCAGCCGTATCTGAAGCAGGTGGCCTTGGCCTCATTGGTGCTGGTCACATGCCTCCTGATATTTTCCGTAACGAAATCCATAAATTAAAAGAGCGTACTAATAAGCCTTTCGGTTGTAACATTATGCTCATGTCTCCATTCGTAAAGAAGTTATGGAAGTAGTTGTGGAAGAACGCGTTCCTGTTATCACCACAGGTGCAGGTAACCCTGGCGTATATATTCCAGCTTTGAAAGAAATTGGCACTAAAGTTATTCCTGTTGTAGCATCCGTATTATTGGCAAAACGCTTATTGCGTGGTGGTATTGATGCGATTATTGCAGAAGGTACAGAGTCTGGTGGTCATGTAGGTGACATTACAACTATGGCATTGATTCCACAAGTAGTTGATGCTGTAGATGTACCAGTAATTGCTGCTGGTGGTATTGCTGATGGTCGTGGTATGGCTGCGGCATTTGCATTAGGCGCTCAAGCAGTACAAATGGGTACACGCTTCGTATTGTCTGAAGAATGTATTGCTCATGAAAATTATAAAAATGCTGTATTGAAAGCAAAAGATCGTGCTACAGTTATGACTGGTTTAACAACAGGTCACCCTGTACGTATTATCGATAATTCTTTAGCTCATAAATACAAAAACCTTGAATTCAGTGGTGGTTCTAAAGAAGAACTAGAAGCATTAGGTGCAGGTACACTTCGTAAAGCTGCTATTGAAGGTGATGTAAAAGAAGGTTCCGTAATGATTGGTCAAATTTCTGGTATGTTAACAGATATTAAACCATGTGCAACTATTATTAAAGATATTATGACTGAAACGGAAACTGTAATTAAGAATCTTCAAGGTCTGAATAAATAAGGAGGCCCTAATGAAAACGGCATTTGTTTTTCCTGGTCAAGGTTCCCAAAAAGTAGGCATGTTACAAGATTTGTACAATGCGTATCCTATTGTGAAACAACGTTTTGAAGAAGCAGACGACGCACTTGGTTATTCTATTACTAAATTATGCTTCGAAGGTCCTGATACAGAGCTCGTTAAAACAGCAAATACACAACCAGCTATTTTGACTGCATCCGTAGCTTGTTATGAAGTTCTTAAAGAGCAAGGCTTCACACCTGATATCGTAGGTGGTCATAGCCTTGGCGAATATAGTGCTCTAGTAGCAGCTGGCGTATTAAACTTTAAAGATGCTGTATATGTAGTTCATAAACGTGGTCAATATATGCAAGAAGCAGTGCCATTGGGTAAAGGCGCTATGGCTGCAATCTTGGCATTACCTCGTGAGCAAGTTGTAGAAATTTGTGAAGAAGTAAGTGCATCTGTTGGCTCTGTACAAGCAGTTAACTTTAACTGCCCAGGTCAAATCGTTATTGCCGGTGAAACTGCAGCGGTGGAAGCAGCAGCTGAAAAAATGAAAGAAGCAGGTGCAAAACGTGCAGTTATGCTTCCTGTAAGTGCTCCATTCCACAGCCGTTTGATGGAACCAGCTGCCCTTCGTTTAAAAGAAGAGTTGGATAAAATCCAAGTAAACGATGCTCAAATTCCTGTAGTAGCAAACGTAACAGGTAAAATCTTAACTAATGCAAATGACATTAAAGAATCCTTAGTTACTCAAGCAGCCAACCCTGTATTATGGGAAGACTGCGTAGCTGAAATGGTAAACTTTGGTGTAACTTGCTTCGTTGAAGTAGGCCCTGGCAAAGTGCTTACAGGCTTTACTAAGAAGATCAATAAAGATATGGAATTAGCCAATGTTGAAGACATTGCATCCTTAGAGAAAACGCTTGAATTTTTGAAAGGGGTTCGATAAAATGCATTTAGAGGGTAAAGTAGCCATTGTAACTGGCGCATCCCGTGGCATTGGTCGTGCTGTAGCTATCCATTTAGCACAATCCGGTGCTGATGTTGTAGTTAACTATAGCGGTAGCGAAGGTGCAGCTCAAGAAACTGTAGAAGCTGTACAAGCGTTAGGCCGTAAAGCCATTAAATTAAAGCCAATGTAGCTAATGCTGATGAAGTTGCTGCTATGGTTGAAGAAGCTCATAAAGAGTTTGGACACATTGACATTCTCGTAAATAATGCGGGTATTACGCGTGATGGTTTATTAATGCGTATGAAAGATGAAGATTTTGATGCTGTTATCGATATCAACCTTAAAGGTGTATACTTGGTAACTAAAGCAGTATCTAAAATCATGATGAAACAACGTTCTGGTCATATTATCAACATGACATCTGTTGTAGGTGTTATGGGTAATGCTGGTCAAACTAACTACGCTGCTTCTAAAGCTGGCGTAATTGGTTTCACTAAATCCTGTGCTAAAGAATTGGCTAGCCGTGGCATCACAGTTAATGCGATTGCACCAGGCTTTATCAACACAGATATGACTGATGTATTACCAGAAAAAGTTAAAGAAGCTATGGTTACTGAAATTCCATTGGGCCGCATGGCTGATGCTGAAGAAGTGGCAACTGTAGTAACATTCCTTGCTAGTGATTTTGCTAATTATATTACCGGCCAAGTCATCAATGTAGATGGTGGCATGGTAATGTAGTTGTAAAATTAGACTATATATAAATACACTTTGAAAGGAGGTGAACCACCAATGAACACTTTCGATAAAGTAAAAGCAATCGTTGTGGAACAATTAGGCGTTGATGAAGCTGAAGTTACCATTGATTCTACATTCATCGACGACTTAGGCGCTGACTCCTTAGATATCGTTGAATTAATCATGGCATTCGAAGAAGAATTCAATGTTGAAATCCCTGACGACGTTGCAGAAAAAATTAAAACCGTTAAGGATACAGTAGAATATATTGATTCTGCTAAATAAGCTGTAAAGCTGACAATTCAGCCGAACGGGAGGCCGAGTGGCCTCCCCACCGGTTTTATTTACAGGAGGATTTGATAGTGAAGCTCCCTGAACTTCGCATTGGGAATCTAGTGGCCAAAGTACCTATCATTCAAGGTGGTATGGCGATTAGATTGTCTACAGCTCGCTTGGCAGCAGCCGTTGCAAATGAAGGTGGTATCGGCCTTATTGCGGCATCCGGTTTGCCTTTTGATGAATTACGATACGAAATACAATTAGCTAGAAATTATCACCTACGGGTATTATTGGTATAAATGCGATGGTTGCAGCAACTCAATTTGCTGGTCTAGTAAAAACTGCCATCGAAGAGGGCATTGATCTTGTAGTAGCAGGTGCTGGTTTTTCAAGAGATATGTTCGCTATGGGCAAAGAGTCTGGTACTCCAATTGTACCAATCGTTTCGTCCGCAAAATTAGCTCGCATTTCTGAAGGTTTAGGTGCGGCAGCAGTAATCGTAGAAGGCTGTGAAGCTGGTGGTCACTTGGGTACGGATCGTTCCGCTCGAGACATCGTTCCAGAAGTTGTAGCAGCTGTTAAAAACATTCCAGTAATTGGTGCTGGTGGTGTTCTCGATGGCCGTGATATCGTAGAAATGTTGAAATTAGGTGCTAGTGGTGTTCAAATGGGTAGCCGTTTTGCGGCTTCTGACGAATGTAATGCATCTGATGAATTGAAAAAAATGTATGTACGGGCTACAAACCCTGAGGACATTGTATTAATTCAAAGTCCTGTAGGTTTGCCTGGTCAAGCAATTAAAAACAAATTTGCTGAATCTGTATTAGACGGTACTGTAGCACCTCCAACGGTGTGTGATAACTGTTTAAAACATTGTTCCCATAAATTCTGTATCATCCGCGCTCTTTCTCGTGCACAACAAGGTGATGTGGAAACTGGTTTGGTGTTCTCTGGCAATAATATGAGAAAAGTCGATAAGATTATGCCAGTTAAAGATATCTTTGCTCAATTAAAACAGCAAGTAGCAGAGATAGATTAATTTAAAAGGGCTGTATAGCTATAAGAGGTGGAATAATTGGAAAAACGTGTAGTAATTACTGGCTTAGGGGCAGTGACTCCTGTAGGTATCGGTAAAGAGAACTTCTACAATGCGTTATTGGCAGGTCAATCTGGTATTGGGCCGATTACACGCTTTGACGCATCTGAGTATGCAACACGCATTGCAGGCGAAGTAAAAGATTTTGATATTACAAACTATGGCGTAGACAAAAAGAAGCTCGTCGTATGGACCGTTCTGTAGAATTTGCTATCGGTGCGGCTGTTCTTGCTTGTGAAGATGCTGATCTTGACTTGGACAAAGCAGATTTAGACCGTTGTGGTACTGTAGTTGGTACTGGTATCGGTGGTATTGACTCTATCCATGAAGTATATGAAACATTATTCGATAAAGGTCCTGGCCGTGTAAGTCCATTTGCAGTACCTATGATGATTGCAAACATGACATCTGCACGCGTATCCATTCGCCTTGGTCTTAAAGGCCCTGTTATTACAGACGTAACAGCTTGTACTTCTGGTACAAACGCTATTGGCGACGCATTCCGTATCATTCAACGTGGTGATGCTGATGTAATGTTCGCTGGTGGTACTGAAGCTGCTGTATCCCCAGCTGCTGTAGCTGGTTTCGCAGCTATGAAAGCTATGTCTACACGCAATGACGAACCAACAAAAGCATCCCGTCCATTTGACCGTGATCGCGATGGTTTCGTAATGGGTGAAGGCTCCGGTATCGTAGTTCTTGAAGAATTAGAACATGCTAAAGCTCGTGGTGCTCATATCTACGCTGAAGTAGTAGGTTATGGTACTAATGGTGATGCTTACCACATCACTGCACCAGCTCCAGGTGGTGTTCAAGCTCGTAAATGTATGGAATTAGCAATTAAAGATGCAGGTATCGATCCTAAAGACGTTAACTACATCAATGCTCATGGTACATCTACTGGCCTTAATGACCAAAATGAAACATTAGCTATTAAAGAATTGTTCGGCGATCATGCTAAAAATATCGCTGTTAACTCTACAAAATCCATGACAGGTCACTTGTTAGGTGCTGCTGGTGCTATCGAAACTATCGTTATGGCGATGGCTATCGAAACTGGTAAAGTTCACCCTACAATTAACTGTGACAATCCTGATGAAGGTTTGGATCTAGACTATGTTCGTGAAGGCGCACGTGACTTAGAAGTTAAATGTGCACTTTCCAACTCTTTCGGTTTTGGTGGTCATAACGGTACACTTTGCATTCGCCGTTATGAAGCTTAATGGTTGCTATCGAAGCGCATAAGAGTAAGATGACACAAGCTCGTGAAGAATCTCTTCATGAGCTTGTTGCTCGTTTAGACATACCTGTGTCAGATATATCCATTATAGATTGTGCTTTTACACATACATCTTATGCGAATGAACATAAATCAAAGCATATCCATCACAATCAACGATTAGAGTTTTTAGGCGATGCTGTACTGGATCTCATCATTGGTGAGTACTTATTTAAGAATTATCCAGATATGGCTGAAGGTAATTTGACGAAAATTAAAGCTGCTACAGTATGTGAGGACTCTCTAGCCTCCGTAAGTCGTTCTTTACAATTGGGGCAATATTTATTGCTCGGTCATGGTGAGCGCACTTCCGGTGGTAATGATCGTAACTCTATACTAGCTGATACCTTTGAGTCTCTCATTGGTGCTATTTATATTTCTACAGATTACCAAACGGCAATGACCTTCGTTTTAAAACATTTAACAACTTATATCAAGCAAGCCCTAGACGGTAAGCGGGGCAAAGATTATAAGACATTATTACAAGAATACGTGCAACGGGATGGTGATAAGCATATCGTCTACCGTTTGCTCAGTGAAAGTGGTCCCGACCATGCTAAGACCTTCCATATGGTAGTCGAAATTAATGGTGTTACTTACGAGGCCGGCTCTGGTAAAAGTAAAAAAATTGCAGAACAACATGCGGCTCAATTAACTTTAGAAAAGTTGATGGCTGATAAATAGAAAAGCGCCTAATGGCGCTTTTTTCTGTATAATAGTATATGAGTAATATTTTTATAAGAATGGGAGGTGTCTATGAAACCATTTGGTATGATTCCTTTTTTTATACCTCATGTAGGTTGTCCCTATGTGTGTACCTTTTGTAATCAATCTCGTATTACAGGCCAATCTGGTATTAGTCACCTAACACCGGATTATATTAAAAGAACGATTACAGAGTATGTGGGGAATAAACGAAACGATAAGTTTTGGGAAGTCGCCTTTTATGGTGGATCGTTTACCGCTATCCATACAGATTTACAACATCAATTATTAGCTCCTGCTTCTGAGATGCTTAAGCGCGGCATAATTGATGGTATACGTTGTTCTACGCGGCCTGATACTGTAGGTGACGAAGCAATTACCTTGTTACAGTCTTACGGGGTAAAAACAGTAGAGCTTGGTGTGCAGTCCATGAATGATGGTATCTTAGTCGATGCTAAGCGTGGTCACACCGCACAAGAGGTAGTAGAGGCTGTTGCACGATTAAAACAGCGCGGTATGACTGTAGGTGTTCAGCTTTTACCAGGACTAAAAGGTGAAACTTGGCAATCGATTCTAGAAACAGCTATTGCTGTAGTTAAACTAAAACCAGATTTTGTACGAATCTATCCTGTTCTTGTTATAGAAAATACGGAGTTAGCAGATCAATATAGAGCTGGTGAATACGAGCCATTGAGTACCGAGCAAGCTATCACATATTGTGCATTTTTAAAGGACTGGTTTGAACGGCATAACATTGAAGTTATACGTACAGGATTACAAAGCACGGAAGAGCTAGACTCTGGAACTAGTTTGGTGGCAGGTCCTTATGAGCCCGCTATGGGTGAGCTCGTCGTAAATGAGCAGTATAAACAACGCATAGAACGCTGTATTAATGAACATATAGAATCCTTTATTGATAAGGAACTTTCACAGTGGAATATATGGGGACAAGCAAATACTTTTATAGCTCTAAATATAAGTGTTTTCTATACCCGTAGTTTAACATCCAAGGTACGAGGCCTTAAAAATAGGAATATGTTATACTTTCAAGAAAAATATCCTCATATAAATATTAATTGGTATGAAGATAGTACGAGAAATACTGTTCGTTGCTGTATTGATGGCCTACAATATGTGTTATAATAAAAGATATGATTATTTGGGGTTGTTAGTAGAAAGGAGGCAGTCATGCAATTACTTCGGTTGGAATTAAAGGGCTTTAAATCGTTTGCAGATAAGACGGTTGTAAATTCTCACCAGGAATGACTGCCGTTATTGGACCTAACGGAAGTGGTAAAAGTAATATTACGGATGCTATGAAATGGGTTTTAGGGGAATCCAATGTCCGTAACTTACGTGGTCAAAAAGCAGAGGATATTATCTTCTCTGGTACGGAAAAGCGCAAGCCTATGAGTGCTGCTGAGGTTACTCTCGTATTTGATAATAGTGACCAACAATTAGATTTAGATATGGCAGAGGTAGCTATTACACGTCGTATATATCGTACTGGTGAAAGTGAATTCCTTATCAATAAACGATCTTGTCGTTTAAAGGATATTCACCTTTTACTAGCTGATACAGGTCTTGGTAGAGACTCTATGGCGATCATCGGGCAGAACCGCATTGATGCTATTTTAAACTCTAAGCCTGAAGAACGGCGTCTTATCTTTGAAGATGTAGCTGGTATTTCACGGTTCAAGATTAATAAAGAGGATGCATTGCGTCGTATTGCTAGTACAGATCGAAATATGGAACGTGTACGAGACGTAATGGCAACTATCGAAGAGCAACTAGGCCCTTTGTCTGAAAAAGCGGAAAAGACTAAAAAATATATGTCTTTAAGCCGTACTAAACGCGATTATGATGGGGCACTTGCCTTTCACAATTATAAGACCTCTGATCGTTTATTAACTCGTTTTGAAAATGATAATATTGCATTTAAGGATGAAGAGATTGAGCTTCAAACTGAATTGTCTAAATTGGAAGCTCGCCGTCATACCTTGCAATCTGTATCAACAAAAGAGCAAGAACAGCTCAAGTTGTGGGAAGCCCAATATACAGAAAAGCAGCGTGATGAAGAGCGTTTGGCAGGTCATTTACGTCTGCTAGATGAGCAGCTGAAGACAGCTCGTCGTGAATTAGATGAAACATCTATGCGTATTAGCGAATTGGAAGCTACCCGAAAAGGCGAAGAACAACAATTGCGCATTTTAAATCAGTTGATTCAAGATGAACGTGCTCAATTAGTAGAAAAAGAGTCTAAGCTTGAAGAGTTAGAATCTAATTATAAAAAAGCTGTTGAAGATGTAAGTGCTGAGCAAGCTAAGTTCCAGTCCTTGCAGTCTAATCGAGAAGCCTTTGAGCAACATCAATTAGAACTTGTGAGCGCTATTGAAACAGCAAAGGCTAGTATTCGTAGCTTAGAAGCTCGTAAGGAAGAGTCTACAAAACAATGTGAGGTTTTAAAGGCTGAAATAGGTCATGTAGATAGTGAATTACAAGCAGCTCGCGGTGAATTTGACACATTAGGCCAACAGTTTAATGCTATTTCTGCACAACGACAAGCCCTCGTTGATAGCGGTAAAGAAGCAGCGATGCAAGCTCGTGAAGAACGCAAAGAATTACAAAAACTGCGTACCCAAGAGCAACGTGTTAAAGGTCGTATCGAATTATTAGCCCAATGGGAAGAACAACATGAAGGTTATTTAGAAGGTACTAAGAATATCTTAAATGGTAAAGGATCTTGGCGCGAACAAATTACAGGTGCTGTTGGTGATCTCTTTACGGTAGAAGATAAATATACGACGGCTATCGAAACGGCATTAGGTGGTAGTGTTAACCACGTTGTGACCACTACTGCTCGCGCTGCTGCTGAGGGTGTCAATTATTTGAAATCTATCCAAGGTGGCCGCGTAACCTTCTTGCCGATGGATTCTGTGAAAGGAAAACCCTATGATACGCCGGCTTTACATGAAAGTTGTGTAATCGGTACTGCTGTTGATTGTATTTCCTTTGATAATACATACGCTCATATTTTCCAATACTTATTGGGGCGCACCTTGGTAGTATCCTCCATGGATGATGCTATTGGTCTGCAAAAAAAATATAATCAACAATTGCGTATCGTTACGCTTACAGGGGAACAATTCCAACCTGGTGGCTCTTTAACTGGTGGTGCTACAAAGCGTAAGCGTGCCTCTGTATTGAGCCGTAAGGAAGAGGCGGCGAGCCTTGAACAAGAGCTATTGCAAATTGAAGAACAAATTCGTTCCTTAACAGCTAGCTTGGAAAACCTTGAAAAACGGGTTGACGAAGCTGAAAAAGAACGAGCTACCCTTGATGAAAGCTACCAACATACGAACTTACTGTATGTGGCTAGCGAAACAAAGGTACAAAATATTCAAAATCAAATGGATCGTAAGAAGCGTGTTCTCCGTGAAGAAGAGCAACGTTTATTACAAATCGATATTGATTTAGCTAGTACAACGGCTAACTTGAAAGACCAAGAAATAGCATTGGCTTCTTTGCAAGAAGACCACGGTGTTGATGGCAATCAAGGGGCCTTAATGGAGCGGTTAACTGTATTACAAAAGGTACAGCAAGAGGCTTATGAAGCTTTACAGAGGCTCGCCTCACCTGTGATACGTTGCGACAAACCATTAAGGAACGTGTAACTCAGCGAGAACAACGTAATCAATCCATTACTAACATTGTAGAGCGACTAACACCGTTACGTAATTTGCTGATTAGCACTACAGCGCGCTGTGAAGTGGAGTTACCCAAGGCTAAAGAATTGGCTGATCGAGAATTGGCTTCTGCTACAGCGGAGGTTGAACGATTGCGTGCACTTCGCGATGAGGCTTATGATAAAACATCTACAGGACGTGAAGAGATGGAATCTATCCTCGGTGAGCAAGATCGATTGAACCAACGATATAAAGTCGTTCAAGGTCGACTCGTCGATATGGAAGGTAAGATTACACGTCATCGCATGGATTGTGAGCGCTTTGTAGAAGAACTACAAGAGTTAGGCTTTACCTTAGAAGATGCGCAGGCTCTTCGCATTGAAGGTTCTGTAAACGATTGGAAGGATGAGCAGGCCCGCTTGATGGCAGAAATTGCCGAACTAGGACCAGTCAATCCGAACGCTGTTGAGGAATACGAAGAAACTAAAGAGCGTTATGATTTCTTAACTACACAGTTAGCAGATTTAGATACAGCGAAAGAGCAATTGCAAGCGGTTATTGCTGAAATGGACAAGGCTATGAGTACACAGCTATACGATGTATTAGATGTAGTAGGCCGTAGATTCCAAGAGGTATTTAGCCAACTGTTTGGCGGTGGTACGGCGCAAATCGTATTAACTGATCCAGATAATATCTTAACTGGTGGTATCGATTTCTACATTCAGCCGCCAGGGAAGAAGCGTCAACAATTGACCTTGTTATCCGGTGGAGAGCGTGCTCTTACGGTTATTGCTTTATTGTTCTCGTTCCTAGACTATCGTCCAGCTCCATTCTGCGTGCTTGACGAAGTTGACGCAGCGCTTGATGAAGCCAATGTAGAACGATTTAGTTCTTACTTAAATCGGGTAAATAAAGAAACACAATTTATCGTAGTATCGCACCGTAAAAAGACGATGGAAGCTGCCGAAGTATTACAAGGGGTGACCATGGTTGAACGAGGCGTATCGCGATTATTAACAGTAGCATTTGAAGATGTGAAGGAGGATCTAGCATAATGGCATTTGGATTCTTTGATAGAATTAAAGACGGCTTGGAGAAAACTCGTAAGTCCTTTGTAAAAAACGTTGAAAGTATCGTTATCGGTTATGCTCAAATTGATGATGATTTCTTAGATGATTTAGAAGCAGTTATGCTCACTAGTGACTTAGGTCCTAAAACGACAGAATACTTGATGAGAGAAATTCGTCGTGGTGTAACGGAAGGTATCATCAACAATACTGGTGATGTAATGCCGTTTATGGAAGACCGTATCACAGAAATGTTAGTTGACCAAGAAGATGAAATTACACTTCACCATCCAGAGGTTATCCTTGTAGTTGGGGTAAATGGTGTCGGTAAAACTACGACTATCGCTAAATTAGCTAACTATTACACTAAAGAAGGCAAAAAGGTAATTATTGCTGCAGGTGATACATTCCGTGCCGCTGCGGCTGATCAATTGTCTATCTGGGCAGATCGCGTAGGTGTACCTATCGTTAAACATAAAGAAGGGGCTGACCCTGCAGCTGTTGTATACGATGCAATGGAAGCGGCTAAAGCTCGTAATGCAGACCTCGTTATCGTCGATACAGCAGGTCGTTTACACACTAAAGTTAATCTTATGGAAGAACTTAAAAAGATGGGCCGCGTAGCGAATAACCACGTAGAAGGGGCTCCGCATCAAACATTGCTCGTGTTAGACGGTACTACAGGTCAAAATGCAGTAAGCCAAGCTAAATTATTTGGTCAAGCAGTACCAGTAAATGGTATTGTTGTGACTAAGCTTGATGGCACAGCAAAAGGTGGCGTAGTTATCTCTATTAAAGAGGAATTAGGCGTACCTGTTCGCTGGATCGGCGTTGGCGAAGGCATGGATGACTTGCGTCCATTTAATGCGAAGAATTTGCTAATGCACTATTTAATAAAGGAATGATTCAAGGTGACAAATAAATATAACCGGGAATTCTTACTTGAATATGTAGAATCTGAAAAATAAAAAAATGAATGTAATGTTAGCCTAGAAAAATATGAATAAGATTGTTAGCTTAATCGAGTATTTTGGCATTGAATTATATCGTCCTATTACAAGATTACTACTTTCAAACTGGGAAGAGATTACTGAACGTATTAATAACTATACTGAGTCAGATTGGATGATGGCTGATGAAATCCAAAAGACTACACCAACATTAGATCGCTTTTCTATTGCTATGCTCATCGAAGTCTTAGAGGGTGAGGATACGTTGAACCAAGCAGAAAATGCAGGTCGTCGTTTAACGGATGCAGAAATGAAGGCTATTCGTAAACATCAGGATGAACAGTAATGAAACATAATACATATAATTACGAAGGGGGCCAACCATTTAAAGTGGAGGCGCCCTTTACGCCTACAGGGGACCAACCAACTGCGATTCAGTCTTTAACAGAAGGCATTGAACGCGGTGAATGGGCCCAAGTTTGCTCGGTGCCACTGGTACCGGTAAAACCTTTACAATGGCTAAGGTTATCGAGGCGGTACAAAAACCGACCTTGATTATTGCCCATAATAAAACCTTAGCTGCGCAGCTATGTAGTGAGTTTAAAAGCTTCTTCCCTAATAATGCGGTTGAATACTTTGTATCTTACTACGATTTCTACCAACCAGAAGCGTATATTCCTTCTAGCGATACGTACATCGAGAAGGATGCGTCTATCAATGATGAAATCGATAAACTGCGACATAGCGCTACGATGAGTCTCTTTGAGCGCCGCGATGTGATCATCGTTGCCTCTGTTAGCTGTATTTACGGCTTAGGTGACCCTGAGGACTACTCTGAACTCGTGTTGTCCTTGCGCTTAGGTCAGACGAAATCTCGTGATGAAATTCTGTCTAAACTCGTAGATATTCAATATACGAGAAATGATATGAACTTTATCCGCGGTACCTTCCGTGTACAAGGGGATACTATTGAGATTTTCCCTGCTGCGTATAGTGAAAGAGCCATTCGAGTGGAACTCTTCGGCGATGAAATCGATCGCCTCGTTGAGGTAGATGCTTTAACAGGTGAAGTGATTGCTGAACGCAAGCACGTTGCGGTCTATCCAGCATCTCACTATGTAACTACGAAAGATAAGATGCGTATTGCTGTAGAGCGTATTGAGGCTGAGTTAGAAGAACAGTTAGCTAAGTTGAAAGCTGCTGACCGTCTATTGGAGGCTCAACGTCTTGAACAGCGTACGCGTTACGATATAGAAATGATGCAAGAAATGGGCTATTGCTCCGGCATCGAAAACTATTCCCGCCATATGTCTGAACGTAAGGCTGGAGAAGCTCCATATACATTGATAGATTATTTCCCAGATGATTTCCTCATCATGGTGGACGAGTCTCATGTAACCATTCCTCAAATACGTGCCATGTACAATGGTGACCGTGCACGTAAAGAATCACTGATCGAATATGGCTTCCGTCTGCCGTCTGCGCTTGATAATAGACCGCTTCAATTCGATGAATTCGTGGAGCGTATCAATCAAATCGTTTATGTATCGGCAACGCCTGGTCCATACGAAATGGAAGTACAAACGAATATTGCAGAACAAATCATTCGTCCTACAGGTTTATTAGATCCATCCATTGAGATTCGTCCTATTAAGGGACAAATGGATGACTTGCTCGGTGAAATTAATAAGCGTGCTGCCAAGAATGAGCGTGTCCTCGTTACGACCTTAACAAAGAAATGGCAGAGGATTTAACAGAGTTCTTGAAGGAAATGGGCGTCCGCGTTCGATACCTCCATTCCGATATCGTTACCATCGAGCGTGCTGAAATTATTCGGGACTTACGAGCTGGTGTATTCGATGTGCTAGTTGGTATCAACTTGCTTCGTGAAGGTCTCGATATGCCAGAGGTTTCTTTAGTAGCTATATTAGACGCAGATAAGGAAGGTTTCTTGCGTTCCGATACGGCCATGATTCAAACTATCGGTCGTGCTGCTCGTAATGTAAATGGTCATGTTATCATGTACGCTGATCGTATAACAGGTTCTATGCAGCGCGCTATCGATGAAACAGATCGTCGTCGTGCCGTACAAGAGGCTTATAATATTGAACATAATATTACGCCTAAGTCTGTCTCTAAAGATGTAAAAGAGCTTATTGAGTTGACGAAAATTGAAGAAGATATGGTCACCGATGGAAAGGACTTTTCACCGAAGAAAGGGAAAAAGAAATCCTCTACAACGGGTATGGACCATGGACACGAACCATATGCACAAGATATATCTAGTCCTAAGGTGGCAGATATAACGCCGGAAGAGTTATTCAATAAAATTGAAGAGCTTGATCGTCAAATGAAGGCCGCTGCAAAGCAGCTTGAATTTGAAAAGGCTGCAAAACTTCGTGATCAATTAGGGGAACTACGTCAACAATGGTCCGATATGCATAGTGCAGGTGAAAGCAAGTTAAAAAAACCTGCATCAACTAAAGGTAGAAAGCGGACTAGTTCAAAGAGTAAATAGATTGTAATAAAACACATAGATTATATAGACTATATGTGCGATAATATACATATATTATTTCATGTTAGTAAACAGAGAGATGATACCGATTGGTATCATCTCTTTAAATAGGGAATATAATGAAAGACCAATTGATTGTAAAAAGGTGCGCGTCAGCATAACCTTAAAAAAATATAGATATATCTTTACCACGGGACCAGTTTATCGTGTTGACAGGCCTCAGTGGTTCTGGCAAATCGTCCTTGGCATTTGATACAATTTACGCAGAAGGGCAACGACGCTATGTAGAGTCTTTATCTGCTTATGCACGTCAATTCTTGGGACAAATGGATAAACCCGATGTAGACTATATTGAAGGTTTGTCACCAGCTATTTCTATCGATCAAAAGACCACAAGCCGTAACCCTCGTTCTACAGTTGGTACTGTTACGGAGATTTACGATTACTTGCGTCTATTATTTGCTCGTGTAGGTCATGCCCATTGTCCAGAATGTGGTAAGCCTATTACACAGCAAACAATACAACAAATGACAGATGACGTAATGAGCTTCCCAGAAGGTACTAAGATTTTAGTATTAGCACCTATGATTCAAGGGAAAAAAGGGGAGCATAAATCTGTCTTTGAACAACTTCGAAAAGAAGGCTTTGTTCGTGCCCGTGTAGATGGCGTTGTACGTACATTAGATGAAGATATTATATTAGAGAAAAATAAAAAACATTCCATTGATATCGTCGTAGACCGTCTTGTGGTTAAAGAAGGTATTGAATCTCGCTTAGCAGATTCTATGGAGACCGCATCAAAATGGGCAGAAGGCATTGTAGTTATCCAAGAGGTAGATGGACCTGAACATATGTATAGCCAACACTTTGCATGTCCAGATTGCCATATTTCCTTACCGAAAATTGAGCCACGTATGTTCTCCTTTAACAGTCCATTTGGTGCCTGCCCAGCTTGTTTGGGAATTGGCTCTACCATGGAAGTAGACGAAGAGCGCGTTATTCCAGATGGCTCTATTACCTTTGCCGATGGTTGTGTACAAGCGTTGAGCTCTAACCCTAATGCATGGTTTATGCGACAAGTAGAAGGTCTATTAAAAGCTAATGGATACTCTTTAGATTCTACCTATGATGAATTGCCAAAAGCATTACAGAAAAAAGTAATGTATGGCACTACAGATAAGGTGGCTTTCACGTACGAAAATATGCGCGGCGAAGTGAAGCAATTCTTTACTGAGTACGAAGGTATTTTACCGATGGTAAAACGCCGTCATAGTGAAGCCTCTACAGATTCTATGCGTGAAGAGTTTGAAAAATTTATGTCCATTAAGCCTTGTACTACATGCCATGGAGCTCGTCTTAAACCTGAAGTATTAGCAATTACCGTAGGGGATAAGAACATCAATGAAGTGACCCAATTGACCATTAAAGAAGCACTCGATTTCTTTGGTAAGTTACAGTTAACAGAGCGGGAACAAGTGATTGGGGCTCAAATTTTGAAGGAAATCAATGCTCGTCTTGGGTTCCTCAATAATGTAGGCCTTGATTATCTTACTATGAACCGTAGTGCAGGTACTTTGTCTGGTGGTGAAGCGCAACGTATTCGTCTAGCCACGCAAATTGGCTCTGGTTTAGTAGGTGTATTGTACATATTAGACGAACCGTCCATAGGTCTACATCAACGAGATAATGATCGACTCATCGATACCTTGAAAGGCTTACGGGACTTAGGTAATACCTTGCTCGTTGTAGAACACGACGAAGATACGATGCGTGCGGCTGACTATCTCGTGGACATTGGTCCCGGTGCAGGTGAACATGGCGGTCAAATTATTGCTTCTGGTACGGTAGACGAAGTGATGAAGGTAAAAGACTCTATTACTGGTCAGTATTTGAGTGGTCGTAAATTTATCGCTCTTCCGGAAGAACGTCGTAAACCAGGTAAGAACTGTATTGAAATTCGCGGTGCTAAGGAAAACAATTTACAAAAATGTAAATGTAAAAATTCCCTATTGGCTTATTCAATGTTGTTACAGGTGTCAGCGGTTCTGGTAAGTCTACCTTGATTAATGAAATTTCTATAAAGGTTTAGCTAATCAATTATATCGCTCTAACCACAAAGTAGGGGCTCATAAAAGAAATCCGTGGTCTTGAACATATCGACAAAAATCATCAATATCGATCAAAGTCCTATCGGTCGTACACCGCGCTCTAATCCAGCTACCTATACAGGTGTATTCGATGCTATACGCGAGCTCTATAGTCAAACACCGGAAGCAAAGATGCGCGGCTACAAACAAGGGCGCTTTAGCTTTAACGTAAAAAGGTGGCCGCTGTGAAGCTTGTCGTGGTGACGGTATCATTAAAATTGAAATGCACTTCTTACCAGATGTGTACGTACCTTGTGAGGTTTGTAAGGGAGCCCGTTATAACCGAGAAACCTTAGAGGTTAAATACAAAGGCAAATCTATTGCCGATGTCTTAGATATGACGGTAGATGATGCAGTTGAGTTCTTCAGCGCTATTCCGAAGATCAATCGTAAAATGGTTACCTTGCAAGAGGTAGGTTTAGGCTATATTCGTTTAGGTCAAGCCGCAACAACCCTATCTGGTGGTGAAGCACAACGGGTTAAATTAGCTACTGAATTAGCTCGTCGCAGCACAGGTAAAACATTGTATATCCTAGATGAACCGACTACAGGTCTTCACGCCGAAGATATTCGAAAGTTATTACACGTATTGCAACAACTCGTAGAGGGTGGCGATACAGTTGTCGTTATCGAACATAATCTAGATGTTATTAAGATGGCAGACCATATTATAGACCTTGGGCCTGAAGGTGGTAATCGCGGTGGTACCATCGTAGCTACAGGTACACCTGAGGAAATCGTTAAGGTGAAAGAAAGCTATACAGGCAAATTCTTAGGACCTGTATTAGAACAGACTAAGAAATTTATGAAAGCAGCTCAAAAGAAGAAATAGTAGTGAGTACAAAGCTTAAAAATCTACGAGGAAAGGAGGACATATGCCATCTGAAGAATTACTAGAGAAGGTCAGTCATTTGCCGACCACACCAGGCGTGTATTTATGGCGCGATCAATATAACCGTATCATCTATGTTGGTAAGGCCATTAACTTGCGCAACCGCGTACGTTCCTATGTGCGGAATGATGCAAACCGAGCGCCGAAGGTTGCGGCTATGATGAAGCGTGCCGTCGATGTGGAGATTATCCAAACAAAGACAGAGATGGAAGCGCTTATCTTAGAGAATACGCTTATTAAGGAGCATGAACCTAAATACAATATTAGGCTTCGTGATGATAAAACGTATCCGTACGTAAAAATCTCAGTACAAGAGGATTACCCACGTGTATATATGACGCGTCGACTAGAACGCGATGGAGCCAAGTATTTTGGACCTTTTACAGATGTAACATCTGTACATGTGGTATTGAAATTAATACGCCAGTACTATCCACTCAGGACATGTAAGTCTATGAAGGTAGAGCGACCATGTTTGCAATATCATATGCACTACTGTGAAGCACCGTGCTTTAACAAGATTTCTGTATCGGATTATGGAAAGTATATCGATGAAATTGTAGAGCTCTTTGAAGGTAAGCCTATACCATTGCTTAAAGAAATCAAGGAAAAAATGGAATTAGCTGCTGAAGACTTACGCTTTGAAGATGCCGCACGTTATCGAGATCAGTTATCTAGTATTGAAAAGATACAAGAAAAGCAACGTATGGTTACGCAGCGCGGTGACTTAGATGTGTTAGGTCTTGCGGTAGATACGTCTATGGCCTGTGTACAATTACTGTTTATTCGTGGTGGTCGATTACTAGGTCGTGAGAACTACTTTGTACAACATGATGGAGATAGTCAAGAAACTATCATGACGGACTTTATCAAGCAATACTATGGAGATACAAACTTCATTCCAAAGGAATTATTATTACCTATGGATAGCACTGATAGAGACTTGTTAAAGGAATGGTTTACACAGCTTAAAGGCCAGAATGTAGACGTATCTGTACCACAACGGGGGTATAAGATGGACATGATCAAGATGGCCCATGAGAATGCGGAAACCTTCCTAGAAGAGCGCCGCCGTCAATGGCAACACCAAATCGATAAGACCGGTGGATCCGTTAAGAAATTAGCGGAAGTATTGGACTTACCTCGCTTACCAGAGCGTATGGAATGCTTTGATATCTCTCATACCCAAGGTGCTGAAACAGTAGCATCTATGGTTGTCTTTGAAGGCGGTAAGCCTGCGAAGAAGGAGTATCGTCGTTTTAAATTGAAAACTACGCAAGGTAAACCTGATGACTTTAAGTCTATGGCTGAAATTATGGAACGACGCTATGGTAATGAAACAGATTGGCCTATGCCAGACCTCATTATTATCGATGGTGGTAAAGGTCAGCTCAATGCAGCATTGCCGTTGATTCGCGGTGTAGGTGTTACAGATGTGCCTGTCATCTCTTTGGCTAAACGTATTGAAGAGGTCTTTGTAGAAGGACAATCTGAAAGTATCATCTTAAGCCACCGTTCACCAGAGCTTCAATTGCTTCAACAAATACGGGACGAAGCCCATCGTTTTGCTATTACGTACCATCGTAAGCTTCGTGGAAAACGCAATTTAGAATCCATTCTAGATCATATTGAAGGTATTGGGCCTAAGCGTCGAAAGGCATTATGGGCTCACTTCAATAGTTTAGAAGCCATGAAAGAGGCATCTATTGATGAGCTTTCAAAGGTGGAATCTATGAACTATAAGACGGCAGAAGCATTATATAATTTCTTCCGCATGTCTAAGGTAGAAAAACAAGATATGTTGAAATAAAAGAGAGCATCTTATTTAAGATGCTCTTTTACTGTATAAGTATGTTATTTATTTTTGTTGACGCTGAATGTACCAAGTACGCCAAGTGAACAATACACCTGCTGCTAGTACGCTAGCGAGTAACCCAATCCATACGCCAAATGGTCCATAATTAGGATTTTTAGCAAGGATATAAGCAGTAGGGAAACATACGCCCCAATATGATACGAGGGAGATGTAAAGTACTACTTTTACATCCTTGTAAGCTCTTAGTATACCTTGTAGTGGAGTACCGATGGCATCGATAGCGGCAAGAATACGCCATATCCAAGGAATTGATAAATAAGACCATATACTTCATCATCATTTGTAAATAGGTCCGCAATATCATCCATATGGGTGAATGTAAAGGCACAAATGAGTAACGCAATGATGATGGCCATTACGCGAGCGATGTAAGAATACTGAATGGCATCTTTTTTACGCCCTGCACCGAGCTCGTAAGCAACGGCAATAGTAGAGGACATAGCAATACTGAGTGGTAAGCAGTAAAATACATTAGTAAAGGAAATAACTGACTGATGGGCTGCTACTACGGCAGATCCAAAGTGAACCATCAAGAGGCCAGCGATACTAAAGATACTAGCTTCTAAGAAGATGGAACCACCAATAGGAATACCCACATGTAATTGCTCACGAATATAGTGGAAGCTTGGACCTTTAAAGTCTTTATAAATACGATAACCTTTAAGCTTCGGATGTAATAGAATAACCAAGCTAAAGAGGATAAAGTTGGTCCAGCAAGCACCAGCTAAACCGTAACCCGCGCCAACACCACCGATTTCAGGGAAACCGTAGTGGCCAAAGATGAGTGCATAGTTTAAGAATACATTAATCACAAAGCTTGTAAAAACGATAGCCATAGAGTAATGTGTTAACCCATGGGAATCAACTGTATTACGCAAAGTATTTACCCAAAGTAGAGGGAATAAACCAAGGGCAAAAGCTTTCAGATAACTAATGCAAACCTCAGCGGCAGCAGGTTCTAAATTTAACGTAGTCAGTAATGGGCGAAGACCCAATATACCGATTAGTAAAATGATAAATGCTAGGCCTGTACCAATGAAAAGACCTTGATGGAAAATCATGGATATATCATCCGTCTTCTTAGCTCCCAATAGCTGAGAAATGATCGGTGTGATACCCATTAAAGTTCCTTGTGCAAAGATATAGAAGAGGAGCCATAAATTATACCCCGTAGCAACCCCAGCTAAATCTATGGTACTATATTGTCCCGTTAAAAAGATGGCTATAAAAGTACCACCTATTAGGGAAAATTGCGTTATGCACATAGGAGTAAATAGCTTAATGAACAACCATAACTTTTGTAATATAGAATATGTTTGATACATACTAACCTCCCTTTTATTGATATACTATACAATATCATAAAAATCGCTTAATTTAATAGATAAAACCTAGAAATAATAGGAATTAAATCTATTAATCAATAGCGGTTATATTGTTGATTTTGAGAATAAAAATAGTTATGAATTCCCACTCATGAAGGTGAAGAATGTATGAGAAAAAAATGTATATATATGTTAATAATTGAATTTTACACTACCTAACTATATCGATTATAATATATATACTATAGTTTAATTCTAAGGAGGATACATTGGACATCTTAACTGTACAAGGCTTATTAGCGATGCTTCAAATCATCGTTATCGATATTTTATTAGCTGGCGACAATGCCATCGTTATCGGTATGGCGGCCCGTAACTTGCCAGCTCATTTACAGAAAAAAGCAATATTCTGGGGCACTGCAGGTGCCATTATTCTACGCCTTGTTATGGCATTCTTATTCGTAGAAGCGTTAAACAACATTCCTGCTCTACGTTTAGTAGGTGGTATCCTTCTTTTATGGATCGGCTACAAGCTCGTTGCTGATGATGAAAGCGAGCATAATATCGAGGCTAAAGATAATTTACGTGCTGCCATCACGACAATTGTCATTGCGGACGGTATCATGGGCATCGATAATGTTATCGGCGTAGTGGGGGCTGCTGGTGGTGACATGACATTAGTTGCTATCGGTATGCTTATCACTGTACCTATCATCATTTATGGTAGTACTTTGTTTGTGAAAGTAATTGAACGCTTCCCAATCATCCTATACGTAGGTGGTGGTATCCTCGCTTGGGTAGGTGCTGCTATGAGCGTGGAAGATAAATTAATTTCTCACACTGTTGAACCATATGCACTGTTCATTAAAATAGCTGCAGTAATCCTCGTAGTAGGTGCATCTCTATTAGCAAATAAACTAAAAAAATAATGAAACTTATCTCTTCTTCTAGTAATAGGAGGAGAGATATTTTTTGTAAAAAAAATTCTTAATAGAAATCATCATAAGGACTAAGCCCCATGTATAGATGAGAAAATATAATATTTATGGTATAGTTAAGGGATAGTTATAGAATTAGTAGACTGAATTGAGGTAAGTACAAAATGGAATTTTTAGAAGCCGCTACGTGGATAACCATTAGTAAAATTATTTTAATAGATATTTTATTAGCAGGAGATAATGCTGTAGTTATTGGAATGGCAGCAGGTAAGTTAGCTCCAGAACTGCAAAAGAAAGCCGTAATTTGGGGTACAGTAGGTGCCATTGTAATGCGCCTTGTATTTGCTACCCTTTTAGTAGAGGCGCTTACTTTAATTCCTCTTATCCACTTAGGTGGTGGCCTTGTACTTGTATGGATTGCCATTCAATTATTAAAAGGTGGAGACGAAGATGCACATATCGAAGCTAAGAATTCATTAATGGGTGCCATTTGGACGATTATTGTAGCTGACGCTATGATGAGTATTGATAATGTCATCGGTGTAGTAGGAGCCGCTAAAGGTCATTTAGAGCTTGTTATTGCAGGTATGTTAATTACTGTTCCAATTATCGTATTTTGCTCTACATTATTTGCCCGAATTATTAATAAATTCCCTGCCATTCTTTGGGCTGGTGGTGCACTCCTTGGTTGGGTTGCAGGCGAAATGATTGTGGAAGATCCACTTCTTATGCCATATATTCAAGGTGAAGAATTACTCGTTAAATTCGGCACTGTATTCTTCGTTCTTATTGTGACAGGTATGATTAAAATTTGGAAGAAAAGAGACGCGTAATGAACGGTACAGGTCGTACATCTCGTAAACATAAATCGAAACAACAGAATAGAAGAGAGGCTCGTTCTATCCAAGGCCAGAATACTAGTGGTACAGTATCTAAAAAGCAACAAGCTATACTCAATGCACCTGCTAAACTAGGTGATGAAGTGCTCGTTACAATTCACGGTATTGGTAGCAGCGGTGAAGGGGTAGGTCGTGTAGACGACTTTACTGTCTTTGTTCCTTTTGCCTTGCCTGGAGAAACTGTCAAAGTAGTCATTAACATGGTGAAAAAGACGTATGCTACAGGTAGACTATTAGAGATTGTTACAATGGCGCCTAACCGAATCGATGCTAGCTGTGAACTCTATGGCTTCTGTGGGGGATGCCAACTACAACACATTACCTATGAAGGTCAGCTTTCATTAAAAACACAAAAGGTGAAGGACGTTATTGAACGCATTGGTCATCAAAATCCAGACCTTGTAAAACCTGCATTAGGACCTAAAGAACCTTGGGCATATCGCAATAAAATGCAAATGCCTGTAGGCGGTACTAAAGGCGATATTCAAATGGGATTCTATGAGATGGGATCTCACGATATTGTGCAAGGTACAAACTGTCCTATTCAAGATGAAGGGAATAATATCATTGCTCAAGCGTGTTACCAAATCGCTAAAGAATTTGATATTGAACCGTATGATGAACATACAGGCAAAGGTATACTACGCCATGTAATCGGGCGCATTGGACAATCTGGATGGATGATTATCCTTGTAACTGCTACAGATTACTTACCACACCAAGAAAAGTGGGTAGAAAAATTAACAGAACGAATTCCTCAAATAGAAACTATCGTTCATAACGTAAATGGTAAGCGAACTAATGTTATACTAGGCCCTAAAAATAATATCCTCTATGGGGATGGGACGATTACAGATCATATTAAAGATTTACGGTTTACCTTATCTCCACACTCCTTTTTCCAAGTGAATCCAGAACAAACTACAGTGCTTTACGACCAAGCATTAACTTATGCGGATCTAAAAGGGGATGAAACAGTTATTGATGCGTACTGCGGTACGGGGACCATTTCATTGTTTTTGGCGCATAAAGCTAAACATGTAATAGGTATTGAAATCGTAGAACCAGCCATTATTAATGCTCGTGAAAATGCGAAACGCAATGGCTATGATAATACAGAATTCATCGTCGCTGATGCAGCCGTAGAAATGCCAAAACTTTACAAGGCCGGCGTACGACCAGACGTAATTGTATTTGACCCAATTCGAGCAGGCTGTAAAGAAGAAGTACTAACCTCTGCAGCTGGCATGGAACCAAAACGCATTGTCTATGTATCATGTAACCCAGCTACCATGGCACGAGACATTGAAATCCTTACACACTATGGCTATGAACTACAAGAAGTACAACCTGTAGACATGTTTCCAATGACAGCGCATGTCGAAGCGGTGGCTTTGCTTACTAGGAAAGAAATAACGCAGTAAGCATTAGCACTGCCCATGTGATAGGCGTCCAAGAACACGAGACGAAGTGTGATTGGAAACTCCGAACCACTGATCAGATTATAGATGTCTAAAAATTTTTTTAGCTGATTTTTAAAAGTATATGTTTTGTAGGTGAGACTATGAATTTTAAGAAACAAATTATTTATTTTCAATTTTAGCTATGTCTGTTATGGCAGTATCTGCAGAAGATATTAGTACTTATAATCCTCAAGTTATTGAGAAACACCAAATAACAAATGCAGATATTGCAGCAGCAACATCTTATGGACAGTCTTTAGTAGAAAAAGAAAAAAATATTAAAAATGATATCTACTGCTAAGAAGAAGTTTATTAAAAAGGCGTTATGGTGGAATTTTTCCCAAGAAATGAATTACAAGGTATCGTATATGTTCAAACTCCATTTGCAATTTATGCCAATACGGCATTGGAGGATGCTAGAGGTGTAGCAAGTAATTATTCAACAAGAAATGCTAATAATATATTACGGGTTAGATCTTTCCTTTATATGCCGGAAAGTAAGATTTATAATGATACTAATAATGTCGTTATATCTATAGTACAAAAATGGAAATACATATTATCCAACAGAGACCGTACGTGGCGATGATCAATTTGAAGGTCCTGGTATGTGGGTAACAGTAGGTTATCAATCATTATTTGATTTATCTAATATTGACACTAATAGTTCTTTTTGAAGTTCATATTAAGTCTGATGCGGTTAAGGTGGGAGAGGCAGTAATTCAGTTCCTACCATTAAATGCGTCTAATAAATATGTTTTTAGATGACTCATATTCACTTTATAGAGGTGATACAGTTTTTATTGATAAGAAATAATGTTTTATTAAGAATGTTATTTTACATTTTTATAAATCCAAAAACTTTTTATAGCTTACTTCTGATATAATAAAGGGGTGTAAAAGAATGCAGTAAAACCGCATTCTTTTACATCCTTTTTACATTAGGACTATTTCCAAAGGTTTATTTAGTAAATAATTTTTCAGAATATCTGATTTTTTTATAATAAGGTTATAAATATTAGTACAGTGTGTAATGGGGATAATTAGTTCAGAGGTAAGAAGGTAGTATATGAATAACGATTGGTTGACATCACATAGATTGGGCTATAGCATTTTACGTGTGATAAAGTAAATCGAGCGTATACTTTATAAGGGAGATTATAATGGAGTTGGTAAGTTGGTTACTTTATAAATGGAGATGATTCTTTGGCTAATTATGCATATAGAGATAAAGAAAGAAAAACATATAATATTAGCAAGTGAAGCTCTTAAAGAAGATAGGCATAAGTCTTTTTACTGTCCAAATCCACTATGTAATAGTAAATTATTTATATGTGCTGTTGATGGCTCTCGAAAAAGCACATTTTAGAGCTACTAAATCTGCGTATAAACATATTGCTAACTGCCCTTATGCAAATAGCTCAGTCGTTTTTTTGCTGACAATAAATTTAACCAGTCAGATTTTTTTCGTTTGAAAAATGCAATGCAAGATCTTTTAGTTGCGAATAATTCGAATTTTTTTCAAACAAGGATTCTAAAATATCTTCATATGGTAAACATGATAATCATACACTCAGTACATTAAAGCAGATATATTCTATGTGTAAACAATTTCCTCCTAATTACTCATATGGAAATGAGAAGATTGGAAGAATGATTTTAGATGATAGAACTGCATATTGGTACCCTAAAGGTGTTTTCGGCTTTAAAATAATTGAGTCTTGTGTAAAAGGTCGCTTTTACGATAATGATAAAAATGAGATTTATTTAGTAGCCCCTATAGCAAATCCCAATTATCATTTTATATTATCTATTCCTGATATAAACCTTTATAGAAAAAAATAAGAAATATGGTATTTGAAAATAAAGATAAATTTATTATAGTTGCTGGAGACTGGAAGGCGTCAAATTTAGTCTATGGTTACTTTGAAACAACAATATATACTGATAAACAAATATCTATTTTAAATTGATAATTTATTAACTATTAGGGGATTTTTTTCTTGTAGATAAATAATATAAGCTGTATCTTTTATAGGAGTAAGAAAAATGGAGCTCGATCATTAACTAGAATTCCATTACCTAAGGATGAATATGTTTATTTGTTGGGGATGGCTATTTCAGTATTTATCTATAATAATGGTTTTTATTATAGAGAATATTATTAATACAGATAAATCTTATTCTTGGTATGATTTGATTGATAAAGAATCAGGTAGACTTAATTCGCCTATTGCTCAAACGATTACTAAAAAAATGCCGGATCAGAAATAGCTGATTTATTTTCTGAAATTCTCTATATGCGTAATCGTATTATTCATAGTTTTAGATGCACATTACCTAATGAAGAGCAAATTTTAGCGACAAAAGATAGAGTTACCAATCAACAATTTTATATAGACGAGCAATTTTTGATAAACTTTGTAGAGTTGAATGATAGGTTATCTTACTTATTGCATGAATATCGTGGATATTAAAGTATTCAATAATGATATTTAATAGTTTACACTGAAGGTCCTTCGCTTATGTGAAGGGCTCTTACTATACACTCATACTTATAAATGTAATATAATTAGAATAAATAGATGTATTATATTCGTTGAGGTATGTGGTGTGGGACTAATTTTAGATATTGATAAAAATAATGTACCAATTGAGTAGGTGGAGACCAATATTTCATTCGGAAGCAGATTTTCAGTTTAGCTTAGCCTGGATGATTAAAGAACAATATCCAAATTGTGATATTAGACTAGAGTTTGTACCTGAATTTAATCCTAATTTACATCTTGATATTCTTGTTATATTAGATGGTAAATGGATTCCTATTGAGCTTAAATATACGACAAGAAAAATGTATTAAAACTATAAATGATGAAGTGTATATGTTGAAGGAGCAAGGTGCTAAGGACCAAGGTTGTTATAACTACTTAAAAGATATAATGCGTATAGAGGAATTTAGGGATAAGACTAATAACTTTATTGAAGGTTATACAATTAAGATAACTAGTGAAATATCTTATCTAAAAGCCTCCGTCAAAAGTAGATTGTACATACGCCGAATTTTCTATTGAGGAGGGTTCCATTAAAACTGGATGCATGAATTGGTCCTCTAATACGGGAAAAGGAACAATGCGTGGAATGGAAGCACCTATAGTATTAACTGGGATATATCCTATAAATTGGAAAGAATATTCTAAAGTTGATGATTCTAATAGTGGTACTTTTTATGTATCTTGTAAATAGGGTAAGTAAATAAAAATTAGTAGATATATTATGTTTAAACCTGTTCGCAAAAAGATAAATGAAATAGGCCATAGTGATGCAGAAACTTTATTACAATCTAATCGTCGAGGTGTTTTTAGCCATGAACGGCGATAATGGGTACCCTTATGCTATTCCGATTAATTATTTTTATGATTGTGATAAGAAGAAAAATTTATTTTCATGGAGCTAAAGCGGGTCATAAGGTAGAGGCATTGAAAACTTCAGATAAGGTATGTTTTACCGTATATGGTAATGAGCGTATTGATGAATCTGAATCCTGGGCGCCGTATGTACAAAGTGCAGTAGTATTTGGTAGATGCCGTTTATTAGAGGCAGGTCCAGAATCTATAGCTCGATTAAAAGAATTTGCTATGAAATATTATCCTGATGAAGCGTTAGCTGATGATCAAATTGCTCGTAATGGGCGAGCAACACAAATGTTTGAAATTACCATTGAACATATGAGTGGTAAACAAGTACAAGAGAAATAATAGATTAGCCCTTCGCTATGCGAAGGGCTTTTACTATACACTCATACTTATAAATGTAATATAATGTAATTAGTGATAACCATTTTAAAAAAATATAGTTCATGGGAGAGTGACATGATACAGTTAAAAGATTTAGGTACATTTGAATCAGTGCCTCATATCGTAACAGATATTGTAACAGGAAATATTAGGGCGTTAGAAAATGCATTAGCCAATGGTTGGCATATTAATCAACCTATAGAAATTGATGAGTATAGTGAGCATACACCTTTAGAATTAGCTCTTGTTATGTGTTGCTTGCCAAGTATTCAATGGTTAGTAGAGAATGGCGCTGATCTAAATGATGAGGAAAATCCAAGTTTTTTGCTTGCTGTTAGATATGGGAATCAAGCGATTATCGATTACGTCGTAGAACATGGTGCTAATGTTCATGCTTTAAACCGTGTGAAAGTAGATGCCTTTCAAGCTGCCTTATATGGCAAGAAATATAATCACTTACAGATTATTCATGACTTAGGCCATACGGTACAGAAGTATGGCGGTAAAGCTTTCAGAAATTCCATTACAGATAGAAATTATGAGGTTCTAGATTTCTTTATTCATAATGGTGTAGATATTAACTACAATAAGCCTGATTCTGTGTATCCCTTTAAGCCAACCCCATTGTGTGTAGCAGCACGGTATGTGGATTTAAAAATGTGTAAGTATTTGGTAGAACATGGCGCTGACGTGACCATCACAGAAAAGGATGGTATGCGTCCCTATAGTATTGCTATTGAAAAGGGCGATATGGAAATGGCAGAGTATTTTAAATCCTTAGAGCCTACTGAGTTCCATGATATACAAAATAAAATGGATCAATTAAAGCCATTTAAATTACCAAAGGCATTAGTATCGTTTTTAGAGGGAGATACGCTCTATTTTGAATTGCCAGACTCTGATTTTATATCTATAGAGTTCTTCCCACTTATTGATACGATTCCATTTAAATTAGGTCGTCGTTATCTATTACGTTTATCTAAAGAACTGGGCGAGTATAACGAGTGGCAAATTGTATGGGACCCTAAAACTAAAAAGATTTCTTGTTATGATGTAGAACATCAAGAACTACGAGAGCTTTGTAAATTTGATGAGTTTATGTCCGATATGGCAGGTCAATTAGAAACCTTATTTTAGGGTATATCGTAAAGGAGAGGCAATACATATGACAGATACATTTGAGAAAACATATACGGATTGGTCCATTGATGTAGGCACCTATAAATATGAAGGTATTACACTGAATGAAGTTGAACAAAATCTGTATGCTATTGAGGACCAAGAGCAAGACTTTGTAGTTATTTCTCCATCAAAGGCAATCTCCATAGATAATAAACTATATAACTTTGTACAGGTTTGTAGTGATCAAGATACCGATTTATTACATATAGAGCTTAGTGTAACTAATGATGGCGACCGAGGCGCCATCATATATGGTAAAAATGAACTGGGACATCAAGAGGTATTACAGATAATAGAAGATTTTATTGCACATCGTAAGGTTCCTACATTAGATAGTTGGGAAATCGTGTTAGATTTAAGACCTAAGATGGAAAGCCTGTAAAGGATACTGTGGAGCCCATTATGCTATATACACCGAATAACCTTTTATATAAGTATATTCGCTATCGATTTAGACGGATTCAGATAGAATGTAATATGGTATACGATGTAACACCAGAGGAAGAAGATGAGATTTGCCGTGATCTATTAAAAAAGAGAGCGAAGATATTGGTTCCAGTTGGCATATTATATGCATTGATCTTTGCCGTAAGTTTCGTTTGGCTATTAGGAACAAGTGAAGAATTAAACCCGCTAATGCAATGGGAGATAAAAGTCTTTGACTATGTCACACCCATTTTAAGTACCATTGATTTTAAGTGGTATGCATATTCACTTGACCTATTGCGAGTAGCAGTTATTTTAGCGCCTATAGGGATTATAAATGCATCTCCTTATATCATTGTTTCCTATATAGTAGATACCATTTTGATACGACGTGAGGTAAAAGCTTTAATCAAAACTTATTCTATGAATGAGTAATTAAAAAATTAGATTATATCGGTTTAAACTAGGAGAGTATTATGAGTAATCTAAAAGACTTTAATTGGACCGGATTTTGGAATGATTGTGACTATGCATTTGAATCTTATATAGGTAAATCTGTTACTGATAAGGATATTAAGGATGCTGAATCTGAGCTAGGCTATACATTACCTGTAGCATATATTGAATTACTTAACAATCATAATGGCGGTGTATTGAATAAGAACTGCTTTATAAATAATAATGGCGACTGTGTATATGTAACCGGCATATATGGCATTGATAGAGATAAAAAGAATTCTATCTTTGGGCAGTTTGGCAACGAGTTTTGGATTTCTAAATGGGAGTATCCTCCTATCGGTATCGTTGTAGCCGATACGATTTCTGGTGGTCACGATATGATTTTCCTCGATTATCGTGAGTGTGGTCCTACTGGAGAGCCTAAGGTAGTACGTGTTGACCAAGAAGGTGATTACTCAATCACTCTGTTAGCAGATAACTTTGGTGACTTTATTAAGAACTTATATATCAGTATAGAAGAGATTACGGATGAAGAGTTTCAATCTTTAAGTGATGCGGATAAGGTTAAGCTCCTTAATGAACAAGAGGACTTAGACATCGATCGTGCTATGGAGCTATTAACTAACATAGGCATCGATAATTTGTCACCTATACTATTAAGCACCTTAGGACGTATGTATAACAATAATGGCCGCGCAGCAGAGGCTATTGATTTATTTAATCGTATTGATGAAACACATCGCGATTGGTCTTGGTATTATCGCTGTGGCTATGCTCATGCGTCTTTAGCATGTGGTGAAAGCTACGAATCTGAACATGTACAGAAAGCTTTACAGTTAATAGAGACGGCCATAAAAATGACAAAAGAAGACCACTTAGATAAACAACTTGGTTGGTGTTGTGAAGTTGTAAAATATCTATTAACTCAAATTAAGCCAAAAGAGTACAAGGCGGATTATCCTGTAATATTTGAAACCATTGAAAATTTCTACGATAAGAAATTGTAAAGATACTACAGAACGTAAAGATACTGAAGCTATTAATGAATATGAAGAAGTTAACTATCCTACATATGATGAAGTCCATTGGGTATTTAATAAACATACGTATAGCAGAGAAGAGTTTTCAAAAGAATACAATAAAGTAGTAGAGAAATATGTAGATGATGATCAAGCAGATAACGGCGATATATTAGCTGAACCTGAAATTCTAGTAACCTATGAAGTTTGGATTGAAGGTGTAGACCAACTCTTTGATAATGAACGTGTAACTGATGAAGAACTACTTGAAGACGATAAAGAAGTTGGTATGTGGCAAGTAGAGATTATGGCTCATCTCGTAGCGGATAATGGTACATATTTTACAAGAGAAGAGTTGCTCTTTAAATTGCATAATCTAATGGCTAATAAAGAACTGGGTGATCACGTATTCTTTGAAGGTATTGAATATGAAGGCCATGAATGTGAAGGTTATGGGCTTATAGATAACGAAGATGGTATACCTGTATTCTATACATGCTGTGGTAGCTAACTAATAAAGATATAATAGATTAGCCCTTCGCTTATGCGAAGGGCACTTACTATACACGCAAACTTATAACAGTAATAAAAATAAATTAAATTATTGTACTTTTGTGCTTTTTGGCTACGTTATTTTATAAAGCCTTCGTGTAGAATATTGAGAAAGTATTTTAGTAATTTGAAATCGAAGCATTGATAAGGAGAGAGAAGATACCTATGAGTGAAAATGAACTCGTATATAATGAGAGATATTGTGATTATAGACTTCTTTATGAAGGCTTAGAATTCTGTTGGGATGAGAAACCATCAGGGATTATTTAGATACTGTAAAAGTTCTTGCCAAAAATTACCATAAAAATATTGATAAGATTGCTGCTTTTATGCTTGAAGACATACAAGAAATGTATGATGAATCTATTACTATAGATGATGTGAAAGAACGGATCGGTATCCCTCAAATTGATCCAGAGCTAGGTACTGTAACCTATTGTGAACAAACCTTTGATTATACGCATATATTTTGCTTTGAATTTTGGGACGATGAGTTTGAAGATTTAAATTACTTTGCTATTGATGGCTGATATATTGCCATAAAAATGGCAAAACAGCTACTTTAGATACATAGATTAGTTTGGTGTTGTGAAGTAGTAGAGTATGATTAATCTCTATTAGTTCAAAGGATGACAAGGAGGATTATCCTATGATTTTTGATACCATAAAAAAACTGTTTAACAAGGATGAGAATACTGAGCAGATTGAATATCTCGGTACTGATAAAGATGGTAATAAAATATATGAAGGTTACTATCATGAGTTTAAGGGAATTCCTTGGGTGTTCAATAAAACTACTTATACTAGAGAAGAGTTTCTTAAGGCGTTTTATGAATGCTTAGAAGAGCATAACGTTAATCGTGATAATTTACCGCCATTAGTAGAGCCTGAAATTTTGGTGAGCTACGAAGCTTGGATTGAAAGTAAAAGTCAGCTTCACCCTAATGAATACTTATACGAAGACGATGAATTAGAAGAATACGATAAAGAAGACGGTATGTGGCAAGTAGAAATCTATGCTCGCTTCAAAGCAGATAATGGACAGTACTTTACTACTGAAGAGATTCTTTTCAAGCTGCATAACACAATGGCCAATAAAGAGCTCGGTGATCATGTATTCTTTGAAAACCTAGCCTATGATGATCACGAATTCGATGCTGACGATGCCGACGATGTTTCTGATGATGATGAAGGTACTCCTGTATTTATCGTATGGCTTGGTAGCTAGTAAGTAGCTGTTTTTGTTATAAACTATTATTTTAAAATTAGTCAGTTATTGTTTTGTGATTATTATTTTGTGTTGTTTGTTATTATTATGATAAGATGAGTTCATATACATATTAATGATATGAGGGGAAGTGTATTGTATGTCTATGAGTGTTGAGCAATTTTTATCTTTGTCTGATACTGAACAGTTACAAACTATTAAAGATCTTAATGATATCGGTCAAGAGGAAATCATTATCGATGTATTGACGGGGGTTGGCATCGATAACTTATCTGTACCTTTATTAGGCGAGCTTGGTAGAGCCTATAACAATAACGATAAACCAGAAGAAGCTATTAAAGTATTTAAAGCCATCGATACAGAATATAGAGATGCAGTGTGGCATTATCGCTGTGCTTACTCCTATGGAGCTATGGTTTTATCTAATCGTGAGGCTTATACATCAGAGAACATGCAACAGATGTTAGCTCTAGTAGATAATGGTGTACGATTAGCGACTAAAGAAGGTCGAAATGATATAAAGGAATACTGCCTTGAAGTCATGGATATGTGCCGTTTACAAATGGACTTTGAAAAATGTGAAGTTGACTATCCTGATTTATGCTTAAACTATAGCAAGTATATAGCAGAGAAAAAGAAGAAAAGAGAAGGTGTACCTCGTCAACGAACGATCACTGTAGAAGAAATTTTAGCTACAGATGATATGTGGACCATAAATGAGCCTGCCTATTGGACTATCAATATTTATGGTTCCTATGATGACTATTTAGAATCTGCAAAAGGGTTCACCGTAGAGCAAAGATATCTTAACGCTATATGCTGGTATTTCGCTGAGGTTAATAATGGTGGGCATCATCAGTTCTTCTATAACTCTACAGGCATTGTATGGGAAGATGCTCTTACAGGGTTACGCCTCTTCAAGATGGATATACTAGCAGATAATTTACAATCCATAATCGATTACTTTGGCGGTTCTATTCCATTTGATAGAGCTGAACGATGGACTATTTTACAAGATTGGGAAAATGAGGCTGAATTATTCGATTTCCTAGATGGAAAAGACGATGTAGTCTATGAATATGAAGGCATATTTGAAGATGTATTTGTACATGAACATCCTGAATTATTTGTATTTGATGGAATCTATACAGTCTCAGAATAAGATTGGTGTATAATTAACATGTATAGTTGCTTTTACTATGATGTTTACTTTCACCAAATTATATTAGAGGTATTACATGTTAGATAAACAAGGCGTATATGATTGCCTACGTGACCATCATATCGATTTTGAAATTACGGATCACGCACCGTTATTTAGTATGGATGATAAGCCCAATGTAGAGTTGCCATATCCTGAGTGGGATGCAAAGAACTTATTCATTCGAGACCATAAACGGGAACATTATTATTTGATTACCGTTCGTGGTTCTAAGCGTGTGGATCTAAAACAGTTCCGTAAGGATCATAAGCTTAAAAAGATTTCCTTTGGTTCCGAAGAAGAGCTATGGGATATTTTGAAGATCAAACCAGGTCACGTATCTCCATTCTGTTTGCTCCACGATGAAGATCGTAAGGTACATTACTACATTGATGCGGATTATAAAGATAATCTAATCGGTATACATCCTAATCAAAATGATGCTACCGTATGGCTACAGGGAAAAGACTTAGTTAACTTAATTGAAGAACATGGTACAATAGTAGAATATATTACATTGTAATCTTGAAGTACTTAGGAGCATTTAAGAACGTCTATGAATAGAACATTATTAAAACGTATGATAATTACATCTGCTATTGCTGTATTAGGTATTAGTACATCCTTTGCGGCTCTTGTTATGGAACGTGATGAAGGTTTAGACACAGCACCTAGTGTAGGCATGTATCGCTATCAAGTTCCTACAGAGTTACAGAGCACATATAACAGTGCAGGTGTTGCCAATCTAACAGCATCTATGGAGAAAGAACCTAATACATTATCTATGAATATAGCGCATGTAAAAGGCAATCCATCTGAGTCTTATGTGGTAGAGATTTATAAAGAGTTAGCTGCCATTGAAACACATCGCAAATCTGATCATTATCAAGCCTTTGTTAATGAAGTAGGTTCTAAATTAACAAATCGCAAAATGTACGACGTACAGTCTGTGCTATTGTTTGAGAAGAAAGATGCTTTATCTATTGTCAATGATGGTAAAGCCGTAGTGACATTAACGGAGTTTACTGTGAATAGCAATGATATCGATACAGTACAACGTCAATACCAACTCGATATTGAACGGGCCGTACGCGATGATGAGGGTTATAAGGCCGGTTATGTACTTCGTGAAAGAAATGCAAAAAATCATTGGTATGTTATCCAAATCTATAGCGACCAAGCAGCCCTTACAAAACATTTGAATAGTCCTGGTTATCGCTTCATGATGAGCCAAATCCAAGGTAGCCTACAAAATGTTACCACAAAGGTTTTAGATGGGGATATCCTCGTCAACCATGGGGGTCAAGCATTTGTAAGACCTTAAAACTGAATATAATATGATATAGTATAATATAATCACAGTAAAGTTACTGCTAGCATATAAAAATGTGCTAGCAGTTTTTTGTTATATAATAGGTGAACGTATAGTTTATACTAAAAGGAGTTACATATGACACAGCAAGAACGGTTACGCTATTTAGTTGAAGGCTTAGTAGCAGAATACAAAGAGAGGCATAACGAACATATAGAGATCCCTATGAATGAAGAAGAGCAATTTACTCTCTTTAGATCTTTATGTAATATTCGTCCTGCTGGTGGTATGTCTCTTGAATGGATGAAGATAGAGTCCGAATATTTAAATATATTGGCCCATGAAAAGGGAATCGTAACGATTAGTGATATGGAAGAGCGAGAGCCTCAGATTTATTTGTGGCAAGGAGATATTACTCGATTATCTGTAGATGCTATTGTAAATGCAGCCAATAATAAATTGCTCGGATGTTTTGCTCCAAATCATAAGTGTATCGATAATGAAATCCATACCTTTGCTGGTATAGAGCTTCGCATGGAATGTGCTAGAATGACTGAGTATATGGAAATTCCTGAAAAAACGGGTGTGGCTCGTATGACCCATGGGTATAATTTACCGGCAAAGTATGTAATTCACACGGTAGGACCTATTATTTATGAGGAGGTAACCGATAAGGAGAAAGATGAACTAGCTTCGTGTTATCGATCCTGTTTACAACTAGCCAATGCTTATAATTTACACTCCATTGCATTCTGCTGTATTTCTACTGGTGAGTTTAGATTCCCTAATGAAGAAGCAGCACAGATTGCCATAGATACGGTACGAACCTATTTAAAAGAAACAAATAGTAAATACAAGTGGTATTTAATGTATTTAAGGATATAGATTATGATATCTACAACAAATTATTATCATAATATAGATACTTTATATGTACCCATTAATAGGAATAGGAACCTACACCTTTTTGAAATTCATAGAAAATACTGTATCATTTAATATGACTTACAAAAAGTTATGGATGATTGGTTAGTTTTAGAAGGAGTTAATGTACTATGAATTATAAATACACCTATGAAAGTCCATTAGGAACTATGATTATGCTTGGTACATTAACCTACTTAACAGACTTATTCTTTGTAAATGAAGCATATGCACCAAGTTATGATGATGCGGAATATATCGAACAACTAACAGGCCCTTTTGAAGTGACTAAAATGTGGCTAGATCAATACTTTTCTGGTAAGAAGCCTTTTATTATTCCGCCTATTAAATTAGAAGGCACGGAATTCCGTAAATCTGTATGGGCTGTGTTACAAACAATCCCTTATGGAGTAACTACCACTTATGGTGATATTGGTAAAGAGATTGCAAAGCAGCAAGGAAAAGATACGATGTCTGCCCAAGCAGTAGGAGGTGCTGTAGGTCATAATCCTATTTCGATCATTATTCCTTGTCATCGTGTTATCGGTAGCAATGGTAAATTAACTGGCTATGCTGGCGGTATTGAACGCAAGAAATATATGCTTGATCTTGAAGCGAAACATAAATAGTACATATTAGATTGTAAAATCATATTTAAATAGACTTATAGAAAAAGAAGAAAGAGATTACTCATGATGGATAGACACATCATAGGTAATCTCTTTTGGTATATATAGGTGGGACTATTTAAATTGATTTACTAAGGTACCAATGCCACTAATCGATATAGATACGGTATCTCCTGATTTTAACCAACCATATCGTTTTTCATTTTTACCAAGTACAACACCACTAGGTGTACCTGTAAAGATAATGTCACCTTCCTGTAGTGTAATATACTGGGATACAAATTCGATAATCGCGTCCGGTTTAAACATCATTTGTTGTAATTTGGCTTGTTGACGTATTTCACCATTTACTGTTGTAGTAATAGTGGCATTGTCAAAATCAAAATCATCTGGAGAAACAATAGTAGGACCGATAGGGGCAAAGTTATCTAGTGATTTGCCGAGAATCCATTGAGAGCCTCTAAATTGTAAGGCTCGAGCTGAAACATCATTTCCAATGGTATAGCCTAATATATGGTCTCTGGCCTGTTCACGAGATATATTTTTACCAGCCTTACCAATGATGATAACCAGTTCTCCTTCGTAATCATAATGAAGGTTTTTATCTTGAATTGGAACTATATCTTGATGTGACGCCAATGCATTAGATGTTTTCATAAAGATTTCTGGAAAATCATGTGTAGCAAGACTAGTTTCCTCTATATGGTCTGCATAGTTTAAACCGATACAGATAATGTTTTTGGGATTAGTAATTAGGGTACGGTTAGTAGATTCTTTCATGAGAGATAGCTCCTTAAGAGATGAGATACATATATTGTAAGTTAATTATAATATAAATCGGTATGTAAAGAATATTTTTGACGAAATAATTATATAGAGGCATTTTTGTCACATCCTGTTTATTATACTTAAACAAAGTAATAAAAGGAGGAGTTCCTATGTATATGCATAGAAATGTGACAGATAAATTTATAGGTACCGTAGTATCTTGTGACATCATAAGTACGGGTAGTTGGTATGGTGATTTACCAGATAGCGTTCCAAAGGAAGTGAAATTAAATCGTAAAGATTACTATATTGAAGAGATACAACATATTTCTATTAAGGAAGCCATTAGTGTTACCTATAGCATTAAATGGGAGCATATCTCGAAACCTGTAGAGGGTAAAATAGAATCCTTAACTACTAAGGAGTACTCAATTGACGAATCTAAAAAACAATATCTATTAGAGCTTATGGGGCGTAGATTTTCCGACGATATTGACCTATATGATGAGGATGAGTGTGCTGTCCAAGTACAGCTCATCAACACTGAGAATCAGGAATTTATATATGAATCTCCTTTTGATAATACCCTGAGGGCCATGTCTATACTATTCAGACAAATTCTAGGTATGTCTACATTACTTTTATTTGATGGAAATCGAGAAAAAGATAGAATTCAAGATATTCATATTGAAGTGCAAAAAAATATGTACCAAGACTATGGTGACGTAAATACATTGAATTTTAATTGGAATGAGCCGTCTATTGCCATTGATTGTAATAGTAAGCAATTTGGTCACTCTAGCCATAGTTATAGCGAGTATGTAGATTATCAAATGATTCATCAATTGAAGCAAGATATTGACTTTCACATTGGCGAAATGCTATATAGTCTAAATTCCTTTAGTCTTAGTGAAAGTCATGATCTTGATAGAGACCCTGCTCGTGGTGGTATAGTAACAGTACGTATTAAATGGGCGCATAAAGAGGATACATTGTTTATAGGAAATATAACTGATCAGTATGTGCCCACTTGGTATAAAAATCTAATTAATTTTATACATGCTCATACAAGAGATAAATCTTTACAAGAGTTTTTTTACAATCAAATTATACGTCTGATAGAAGGATTTATACGTATTGTTCAGTATATATTTTTAAGATAAACCAGGAATTTTATTATCGTACTGATAGAAATGATATATATGAAGGAGATATTGTAAAAGTTCCGTTTGGATCCGATAATGCGGTTCGTACTGGTCGTATAGAATCTATTTCATATCATACGCGTTACGACGTACCTTATGATTTGAAACGAACTAAATTTATTATAGATAAAGACATAGAGATTATTTATGATACCAATCGTTATAGATATGATGATCCATATGATTTATAAGGCATCAAAAATAAGTGATATTCTATATTTTGTACTTAAGTATACTCAACTTATTACATGTCTAATCTCTGTCCTCTATAGAATATGTTGAAATAACTTGCTCATAGTGTTAAGATTATAAGTATATTAATAAGCATGGAGGTTATTGTTATGAGCAAGAATATCGATTGGGATAATCTCGGTTTTGGTTATGTAGAAACCGACTACCGTTATTTGACTACATATAAAGATGGTAAATGGGATGAAGGTGGTTTAATCACTGATTCTAATGTTGTATTAAACGAATGTGCTGGTGTATTCCAATATGCCCAAACTATTTTTGAAGGTTTAAAAGCATATTATACTAAAGACGGACGTATTGTATGTTTCCGTCCAGATCTTAATGCAATTCGTTTAGATGAATCTGCAGAACGTCTTGTAATGCCTAAGTTACCTGAAGGTCGCTTTATTGAGGCTGTAAAAGAAGTAGTAAAAGCAAACAAAGACTTTGTTCCTCCATATGGTCATGGTGCAAGCCTTTATGTTCGTCCTTACATGATGGGTACAAATTCTGTTATCGGCGTAAAACCAGCAGATGAATACCAATTCCGTATCTTAACTACACCAGTAGGCCCTTACTTCAAAGGTGGTGCTAAACCGATTAAAATCCGTACTACTGATTTTGACCGTGCTGCTCCACATGGTACTGGTCATATTAAAGCGGGCTTAAACTATGCTATGAGCTTGTACGCTATTACAGACGCCCACAACGAAGGTTACGCAGAAAACATGTACCTTGATGCGGCTACTCGTACACATGTTGAAGAAACTGGTGGTGCTAACTTCATCTTTATTACAAAAGACGGCAAATTAGTAACACCTAAATCTGATAGTATCTTGCCATCTATTACACGTCGTTCCTTGATGTACGTAGCAGAACATTACCTTGGCATGGAGGTTGAACATCGTCCTGTACACGTAGATGAATTGAAAGATTTTGCAGAAATTGGTCTTTGTGGTACAGCAGCAGTTATCTCTCCTGTAGGTTTGATTCACACTAAAGATGGTGATATCCATGTACCTGCTGGTATGGATGATATGGGGCCTATCACTAAAAAATTATATGACACATTACGCGGCATTCAACACTGTGAAATTGAAGCGCCAGAAGGTTGGATTGTTGAAATTTGCTAAATCTTTTTTTGATTATGCAAATGTGAAAGTAATAAAAACGGCATCTATCGTCTGATAGATGCCGTTGTTTATTCCACTAGAGATAGTATTAAACTATTGATTTTGATAGATACATATTCTAGTTTTATTTAGTTAGATTTTGCTCGGCTTGCTACTTTAGCCATAAATTTTTCGTTGTTAATAACGAAGCGTTCATGTGTACCGTGACCAATGATACCAACGCCATCAGAGGCTTCAATATCAAAAGTGATTTTACGACCTTCTACAGCACTTACCGTCGCTTTAGCAGTTACTGTTGCACCAAGCGGAGTAGGGGCCTCATGAGTAATAGATAGGGAGATACCTACTGTGCCTTCGCCTTCTTCTAAATGGGGTTGTACTGCCGCTTGTGCAGCCTCTTCCATAAGAGCACACATAGCTGGTGTAGCAAAGACTTCTAAAGAACCAGATTTCATAGTTTTTGCAATATTAGATTCTGTTACTGTAACAGTTGCTGTAGCTGTTTGACCTGCTGATACCATAATATACCTTCTTTCCGTTAAGAATATTCTTGTTATAATTGTATTATACATCTTTCAATTATTTTTATGCTAATTAGATTGAATCAAAGGCGGATAACTATATATAACGTGTCTATAGAATACGTGATATAATTAAGCTAGTCTTTTTAATACGAGGTATATATGAGTAAAAGAAATTTAAAGCCTTCTGGTGAGGGTTGGGTACAGTTAATAGCAGGACTAGGTTTTATTGTCCTATTAATTGTTATAAATATAATAGATCCTACATTCTATCCAACCATGTGGCACTTGGCGACAAGTGGTTCTATGGAGGAAATAGCAGAATATATTCAAAGCTTTGGTCCTATGGCTATGGTTGTGAGTATGGTCCTCGATATTTTCGTTAATGCTGTAGGATTTTTACCATCCATTTTTATTTCTACTGCGAATGGTCTAGTATTTGGCATGTGGCCAGGGATTATCATTTCTTGGCTAGCTGAAACAATTGGGGTAGTCATCAGCTTTTATATTATGCGTTACTTCTTGCGCGATACAGCGGATAAGCTCATTGAAAAGAGTACAGTATTGATGAAAGTAGATGATTTCTCCGGTAAAAATGGTTTTGTGGTCATGTTATTTGCCCGGTCTTTACCATATTTCCGTCTGGTGTCATCACTGCATTAGGCGCCATTAGTAAGATTAAACCGCGAGATTATATCTTAGCGAATTTAATCGGTAAGTTTCCATCTACCGCTCTTGAAGTTGCTATTGGTACAGATATTGTAAACTTTCAAGAAAATATGGGGCGCTTAGGAATTATCGTAGTTGTTGCTGGCGTAGTGTACTTTATACTATGGAAGGTATACAAGAATTACATGGATAAGAAGAACGCTGAACAAGAGCACGATCCTAAGGCATAACAATTTCTAATCTTAGTTAAAATTTTGAACTTATTATATATGAAAGAGGCGATAGTATGAGCTTTTCTCTTCCTGAACGGGTTACCTTAAAAGGTCCTAATTTTATTCGTGAAGTATTTGAACGTGGCGTAGGGGTAGAAGGTTTTATCAGCTTTGGTATTGGTAATCCGGCACCTGAAGCCATTCCTGTAGAGGTTATTGAAAAGGCTTTTGATGAAGTGGTTCACTCTAATCCTATGAGTCTTTTACAGTATGGTCCTATGCAAGGTGATGCACGACTAGCTGAGCTAACATTGAAGCGTTTAGTAAAAACACATAAGATGAACCCAGAAGGTCAAGGGCTCATTATCTCTAATGGGGCTGGTCAATTATTAGGTCTTGTACCAATTACTGTATTAGAACCAGGCGATGAAGTATACATGGATGAGTTTACTTTCACCAGTGCTATTAATTCCGTACGAAACATGGGTGGTAAAGCATTAGGTATTAAAACAGATGAGCACGGCATGATTCCAAGTGAATTAGAGAAAGCTGCTCAATCTGGCAAGGGAAAATATATTTATCTTATTCCTAACTTCCAAAATCCAACAGGCATTACGATGCCGTTGGAACGCCGTAAAGAAATTTACGCTATTGCATCTAAATATGATTTGTTTATCTATGAAGATGATCCATATGGTGAAATTCGATTTGCTGGAGAATACATCCCGACCTTTAAATCTTTTGATACAGAAGATCGCGTTCTTTATGCAGGTTCTTATTCCAAGACATTATCTGCCGGCTTGCGTGTAGGTTTCTTATTTGGCCCAGCGAAGGTAATAGAAGCTATCCAAGCATTAAAAATAATACAGCAGGTCAAATGCCATTAGTCACTCAAAAAGTTGTGGCTAAAGTACTAGATACGATTGACTATGATGAGCATTTAGATAATGTGCGCAAAGTATATAAAATGAAATGCGATGCTTTACTTAACGCTTTTGACAAGTATGCGAGTTCTAAAGTTCATTTAACTAAGCCTACAGGAGGTATGTTTGCATGGATGACTATGCCAGCTGAAGTTAACTGTGATGACTTCTTTGAAGCATGTATGGACCGCAATGTAGGGATTATTAAATGTGGTGCCTTTGCAGCAGATGGTGCAGGGGAAGGCCATGCGTTCCGCTTGAGCTATACGGTGCCAACTGTAGAAGAAATTACAAAGGGCATGGAAATTCTAGGTGCTTTAACTAAAGAATTCTGTGGCGAGTAATATATTGATAATTTTTGATATGACGTGATACAATGTAACAGTAGATACATTGTATTTACCATATAAACAAAAGGTTTTACATATAGATGTGAGGTAGTTCCTCCAAGAAAGTAGGTGTATACTATGGGTTGCGGTAGCAGCAGTGATTGTGGCGGATGCCCATCTCAATCTTCTGGTTGCGGTGGCGGCGCTCCTCAACAACCTCAAGATCTTACAGCTCAATTACACGAGCTTAGTTCTGTTAAACATGTAATCGGCGTAGTATCTGGTAAAGGTGGCGTAGGTAAATCCTCCGTTACGAGCTTGATGGCCATTACAATGGCGCGTAAAGGTTACAAAGTAGGTATCCTCGATGCGGATATTACAGGTCCTTCCATTCCTAAGATGTTCGGCATCAAGGAAAAAGCATATGCTGACGAAATTGGCATGTATCCTGTAAAATCTAAAGGCGGTATTGACGTTATGTCTGTTAACCTCCTTTTGGAAAACGATACAGATCCTGTTTTATGGCGTGGTCCTATTCTAGGCAATGTTGTAAAACAATTCTATACTGATGTAATTTGGAAAGACATCGATTATTTATTCGTTGATATGCCACCAGGAACAGGTGACGTAGCGATTACAGTTTACCAATCCTTGAAATTGGATGGTATTATCATCGTTACATCTCCTCAAGACTTGGTATCCATGATTGTTGAAAAAGCAGTAAAAATGGCTGATTTAATGCAAGTGCCTATTATTGGTGTAGTGGAAAACTACTCTTATTTCCATTGCCCAGATAACGGTAAGGATTACCAAATCTTTGGTGAAAGCCACATTGAAGAAATCCTTCAAAAATACGGTCTATTATTGTTGAACCGTTTACCAATTGATCCAACTATTGCAAACCTTTGCGACCAAGGTGATATTGAGTCTATCGAAAAAACAAACTTAGAGAACGTATCTCTACCAGAATAGGATTTATATGATAATGAAAGCTGTGCATACCTAGTGATGCACAGCTTTTTCTCACATATTTTTATTTTGTAATATATTATATTTATCATAAGAAGATATAAATATATTTTGGTTTTTTCCTATGTAGGAGGTATGTGTATGAAAAAACTATTAAACTGGATTATTCCAGCGGCCTTCGGGTTAGGTCTTTGGTTTATTCCGACTCCAGAGGGGTTAACTCCTCAATCTTGGCATTTATTCGCCATCTTTGTTGCTACTATCGTAGGCTTTATTACTCAGCCATTGCCGATTGGTGGCGTATCCATCGTTGTTATTACTGTGGCTGCTTTGACAGGTACGTTGAAAATCGGCGAAGCTATCTCTGGTTTTGCTAACTCTGCTATCTGGTTAATCGTAGGCGCTTTCTTATTCTCTCGTGGCTTTATTAAAACTGGTTTGGGGAAACGTATTGCGTATAACTTGATTGCTGCTTTTGGTAGCAGTTCATTACGTTTAGCATACGCATTGGCTTTATCTGATTTGATTTTGGCCCCAGCAACACCATCTAACACAGCTCGTGTGGGTGGCGTTATCATGCCTATTACTACAAGTTTGGCAAAAGCTTTCGGTTCTGAGCCTCAAGATGGTCCTCGTAAAATTGGTTCCTTCTTGATGCAATCCATTTACCAAGTAAATACGATTACATCTGCTATGTTCCAAACATCCATGGCTGGTAATACCTTGGTTGCTGCTTTAGCACTTCAATCCTTTGGTATTGGCATTACTTGGGGTGATTGGGCTATGGCTGCCATCGTGCCTGGTATCATTGCATTGCTTATTATGCCGTACTTCATTTACAAAGTATATCCACCTGAAATCACAGATGCTCGCGAAGCACAACAAATGATTCGTGAAGAGTTAAAAGGTCTTGGTAAAATGTCCTTCCAAGAATGGGTTATGCTTGGCGTATTTATCTTAGCTTTAGTATTGTGGGCTACATCTCAATTCACTAAACTTGATGCAACAACTGTTGCATTCTTGGGCATTTCTATTTTGCTTGCTACAGGCGTTCTTATTTGGGACGATGTTAAAAGTGAAAAAGGTGCTTGGGATACATTAGTTTGGATGGGTACATTGATGGGCTTTGCCGGTTTCCTTTCCAAATTGGGCTTCATTAAATGGGCCACAGTTCAAGTGGGTGGCGTTATCCCTGAAGGTTCTTGGGTGATTGCCTTTGTTATAGCCGTTCTTGTAAATACGTATGCACACTATGTATTCGCATCCTTAACAGCACATATTTCTGCAATGTTCGTAGCATTCTCTGCAATCGCTATTTCTGCAGGTGCACCACCAATGTTGACATTGTTGATGATCGCATTCACATCTAACTTGTGTATGTCCTTAACTCACTATGCAGCAGGTCCATCCCCAGTAATCTTTAACACTGGTTATGTTCCTCAAAATACATGGTGGAAACTAGGTTTCTTCGCATCTGTAATCAACTTAATCATCTTTATGGGCCTTGGTTCCGTATGGATGAAATTGATTGGCATGTGGTAAGAAGTAATACTGATAATTTTATATGGTCGTAGTATATATAATTGTAAATTTTATTGATTTAGAGTTGTATGTATTTACAATGTATGTTGAAAAGCCGCTCCGAAAGGGGCGGCTTTTTATGATAAAATATTAGTAATTAATATATTATTAATGTATATATCGTAAAAATTATAAAAAGTAAATAATCTATAAAATTGAACGAGTTTAAAAACTATTCATGATATTGTACAAATTGTATTTGTGCGTAGGAGGGAATTATGAAGTTTGATAATGAACAGTTACTAAAATATATTGGTGCTTGTACTTCACCATACCATACGGTAGATACAAGTTTACAAATGTTGTTAGACTCTGGTTTTACTGAACTCAGTTTAGACGATGAGTGGCAACTAGACTCGGGTTCTTATGTAGTGAATGTTTTTGGCACTACATTGTTTGCTTTTCATATAGGCAAGAAACCTGAAGCTACATTACGTATTGCTTCGGCTCATACTGATTTCCCTGCTATTCGCGTTAAACCTAATCCTGTTACAACTGTGAAAGGCTATACCAAGTTAAATGTGGAAATGTATGGTGGTCTCATTGAAAACACATGGTTAGACCGTCCATTAGGTGCTGCAGGTACCGTCGTATTAAAAGGTGATAATGCCTTTGATGTTGATTCTGTACTAGTTGATACAAAACGGCCGATTGCTATCGTTCCCAATTTGGCAATTCACATGAACCGTTCTGTCAATGATGGGGTTAAACTAAATCGTCAAAAAGAAATGCTTCCCATTATGATGATGGCATCCCAACAAGATGATAATGGTGAAAGAGGTTTTGTTGATAATAGAAATCCAAGTTTATTTCCTGACACCAAGGCTCAATATGATGAGTGGAGTACTTTTTTAGCTGATGAAGTAGATTGCGATCCTTCTGAAATATTGTCTTATGAAATGACCTTATATCCTGCGGAGCAAGGCTGTGTGCTTGGCATAGAAGGTGATTTCATTAGTGCTCCGCGGTTAGATAATTTAACATCTTGCTTTGGTGTATTATCTGGTATTATTCAAGCTCGTAAACATAATGCTAATGGTGTACGTTGTGCTATTCTCTTTGATAATGAAGAAGTAGGTAGTCGTACAAAACAAGGTGGGGCAGGAATGCTTTTACCTAACCTTATTAAACGTTTGTATGACGCATTAGGATATTCTAATCAAGAGATGGACAGTTTTATCTCTAAAGGATTTATGATTTCCTCTGATGTAGCTCATGGATTACATCCTAATTATCCGGAGAAAAACGATATCACTAATATTCCTATCCTTAATAAAGGGCTTGCCCTTAAAATTGCGTGTAGTCAATCTTATGCAGGGGATGCAAGAGCAATTGCTATCGTTAAGGGGCTTTGTGAAGAAGCAGGTGCAGCGTATCAAATTTATGTAAATCGTTCAGATGTTCCTGGTGGTTCAACGGTAGGTTCTATTTCTTCCGCTATGTTGCCAATGCGTACCATCGATGTGGGCTTACCATTATTAGCAATGCATTCTGCCCGTGAGTTAATGGGCGCTAATGATCAAGAGCAACTAAATCGATTGATGAATCATTTTTTAGGTGGTAAATAATATAGAAAATAGAATTAATTCGATGTACATCGATAAAAGACATATGATTTTTTGTAATGTACAGCAAAAATTATATTTTATACATTCATAATTGGTATAATCCTTTAATTATATAGAAAATAATGTATAATAGTTATATGTTATTATGAATATAAAACTCATCATAAATTTTGATGAGCTATCCAAATATATTATTTTTATCTATAAGTATAGGAAATATTCATATATCAATAAAATTGAAAGCTGATAGTTCACAATTGTGGAAGCTAGTAGGAGGCAATACATGAGAAAAAAATTAAATCCGTATTGGTTGCCAACCGTGGTGAGATTGCGATCCGCGTGTTCCGTGCATGTAATGAAATGGGTATTAAAACTGTAGCCATTTATTCTAAAGAGGATACATTATCCTTGCATCGTAATCAAGCTGACGAAGCCTACCTCGTAGGGGAAGGTAAAAAACCAGTTGACGCATATCTCGACATTGAAGATATCATCCGTATTGCAAAAGAACATGACATCGATGCTATCCATCCTGGTTATGGTTTCCTATCTGAAAATGAAGGCTTTGCTCGTCGATGCGAAGAAGAAGGTATTATCTTTATCGGTCCAAAAATCAAACACTTAAATATGTTTGGTGATAAAGTTAATGCTCGTGAGCAAGCGAAATTAGCACAAATCCCAATGATTCCTGGTTCTGATGGAGCGTTAAAAGATTATGCTCAATTAGAAGAATTCGCTAATACACATGGCTTCCCATTGATGATTAAAGCCGTTAATGGCGGCGGTGGCCGTGGTATGCGTGAAGTTCATCGCAAAGAAGACCTTCGTGATGCATATGATCGCGCTAAATCTGAAGCGAAAGCAGCATTTGGTGACGATGATGTATATGTAGAAAAACTCATCGTAGAACCTAAACATATTGAAGTTCAAATCTTAGGTGACGAACATGGCAATGTAGTTCATTTACATGAACGTGACTGCTCTGTTCAACGTCGTCATCAAAAAGTAGTTGAAATGGCACCAGCGTTTGCGTTGTCTTTAGAAACACGTAAAGCTGTATGTGATGCTGCAGTTAAAATCATGAAAAACGTTGAGTACGTTAATGCTGGTACAGTAGAATTCTTGGTAACAGCTGATGGTAACTTCTACTTCATCGAAGTTAACCCTCGTATTCAAGTAGAACATACTGTAACAGAAATGATTACAGATATTGATATTGTTCACGCTCAAATTAGAATTGCTGAAGGCTATAATTTACATAGTCCAGAGGTAGGTATTCCAGAGCAAGATCAAGTTCCTTGTAAAGGTACTGCTATTCAATGTCGTATCACTACAGAAAATCCTAAGAATAACTTTATGCCTGATACAGGTAAAATCTTGGCTTATCGTAGTTCCGGTGGTTTTGGTATTCGTCTTGACTCCGGTAATGCTTTCACAGGCGCTGTAGTAACACCTTACTATGATTCTTTGCTTGTAAAAGCAACTGCATTCGGCCCTAACATCGAAGAAACAATTCGCAAAATGCTTCGTTGTTTAAAAGAGTTCCGTATTCGTGGCGTAAAAACAAATATTCACTTCTTAATCAATGTATTGGAACATCCTGAATTCCAAAGCGGTAGATACAACGTAAACTTCATTGAAGAACATCCTGAGTTATTTGAATTAAAACCAGCACGTGACCGTGGTACTAGATTGTTACGCTACATCGCTGACGTTACAATCAATGGTTATTCTGGTGCAGGTCCTCAAGTGGTTCCTGACTTTGAACCAATTCAAATGCCATCTACTCTAGATGTAAGTCCAGCGGCTGGTACTAAACAAAAATTTGATGAACTTGGCCCAGATAAATTCAGTAAATGGTTATCTGAACAAAAACAAGTATTCTTCACAGATACTACATGGCGTGATGCTCATCAATCCTTGTTTGCTACACGTTTACGTACAATCGATATGGCTCGCGTAGCTGGTCATGCTGCAAAGGTGTGCCTAACTTATTCTCCCTAGAATGTTGGGGCGGTGCTACATTTGACGTATCTTATCGTTTCTTACATGAAAATCCATGGGAACGCTTGCGTATGTTCCGTCGCGAAGTACCTAACACATTGCTTCAAATGCTTCTTCGTGGTGCCAATGCGGTAGGCTACACATCTTATCCTGACAATGTTGTTCGTCATTTCATTCAACGTGCTGCAGCCAATGGTGTTGATGTATTCCGCGTATTTGATAGCTTGAACAGTCTTGATAATATGCATGTAGCAATCGATGAAGTACGTGCACAAAATAAATTAGCTGAAGTTGCATTGTGTTACACTGGTGATATCCTTGATGGTTCTCGTACAAAATACAACTTGGACTATTATGTAAGCATGGCGAAAGAGCTTGAAAAAGCAGGTGCTAATATCATCGCTATTAAAGATATGGCTGGTCTTTTGAAACCTCAAGCAGCTTATAATCTTGTTTCTGCCTTAAAAGATGCGGTTACTGTGCCAATTCATTTACATACTCATGAAGGTTCTGGTAATGCCATCTATACTTATGGTCGTGCAGTAGATGCTGGCGTAGATGTTATCGACTTAGCATACTCTGCATTTGCTAATGGTACATCTCAACCTAGCATGAACTCCATGTACTATGCATTGAGTGGACATGACCGTCAACCTGAAATGAACATTGATTACATGGAAGAAATGTCTCACTACTTCGGTAGTATTCGTCCATACTACAAAGGTGTAGATAAAGCAGAAGCATATCCTAACACTGAAGTATATCAACATGAAATGCCAGGTGGTCAATATTCCAACTTACAACAACAAGCTAAGATGGTAGGCCTTGGTGATCGTTGGGCTGATATTAAGAAAATGTACCACCAAGTAAATATGATGTTTGGTGATATCATCAAAGTAACGCCATCCTCTAAAGTTGTAGGCGATATGACATTGTACATGGTACAAAATAACTTGACTGAAAAAGATATTTACGAAAAGGGCGATGTATTAGACTTCCCTCAATCCGTAGTTGAATTCTTTGAAGGTCGTCTTGGCACTCCGTATCAAGGATTCCCTGAAGAGTTACAAAAAATTATCTTGAAAGGTGCAAAACCAATCACAGTTCGTCCAGGTGCAGTATTGCCTCCAACAGACTTTGAACATATTCGTCATGAATTGAGTGAAATGGGTGCCCAAACAACTGACGAAGATATCAGTGCATACTGCTTGTATCCTAAGGTTTACCAAGATTACAATAAATTTGTAAAAGACTTTGGTGATGTATCTGTACTTGATACTCCAACATTCTTCTTCGGTATGAAACGGGGCGAAGAAATTCAAGTAACTATTGAAAAAGGTAAAACCCTTATCATCAAATGAACGGTTTCTCTGAACCTGATGAAGATGGTAACCGTATCGTATTGTTCGAGTTCAATGGTCAACCTCGTAGTATTAAGGTTCATGATAAACATGCTAAGACTACTGGTGTTGTTCGTCGTAAAGCTGATGAATCTAACCCTGGTGAAATCGGTGCTACATTGTCTGGCTCTGTTGTTAAGATTCTCGTTAAGAATGGTCAATCCGTAGCTAAAGGTGAGCCATTGATCGTTACAGAAGCGATGAAGATGGAAACAACAATTACAGCTCCAATGGATGGTATCGTAGAAGAAATTCTTGTACGTGAAGGTAGCCGTATCGAATCTGGCGACTGCTTGCTTCGCATTGAAGATGCTATTAAACGTTAATTTAATACGATTTAGCACGTAAGTGCATACTAAAGAACCCCTTATAACACTTTTGATTATAATCTTCTTAAAAAGATTGTAATTCATAGGTTTATAAGGGGTTCTTTTTGTACTTTTCCTACTAAATATGGTTCTATGTATAAACAAAGAACGACTTAGTAATAATCCAAAAACCAGCCACCATGGCTTGGGGGATTAAACTAAGTCATTCATTTATTAATAGCATATCAAATGAAAAAAAGATTTAGACAAGTCAGTACTATTAAGTAGCATTATATGGTTCTTTTTGTACTTTTCCTACTAAATATGGTACTATATAAGGTATAAGAAAATAGGCGTATTGTGCCTTTTTCATGATTATTGACTGATTAGAAAAGGAGTATTAGCTAATGAGATGTCCTTATTGCCAACATACAGACACGAAGGTGACAGACTCTAGAACGACTGATGAAGGTAATAGTATTCGCCGTCGCCGAGAATGTATCAATTGTGGCCGTCGCTTTACTACCTATGAAATTATAGAAGAAGTACCACTTATGGTAATGAAGAAAAACGGACGCCGCGAATTATTTGATCGCGGTAAATTATTGAATGGTCTATTGCGCTCTTGTGATAAACGCACAGTGCCTATGTCCGTTATGGAACAAGTAGTTAATGATGTAGAGCGCGATATTCGTAACGAAATCAATCAAGAGGTTACAACCGACCGCATTGGGGAACTTGTATTGCAACAATTGAAAGATATTGATCAAGTTGCGTACGTTCGATTCGCCAGTGTATATCGTAAGTTCGATAATATCGATAGCTTCATGGAAGAGCTTAAAGCGCTTAAAAAATTAGATGCTAAAAAAACAAAACGTAGTTAGTTGATGGTACTACATAGTGAGGCTTTATGATAGATTTACATTGCGATACGATAATGCAATTACTCGATCATCCCGATAGTGGTGATTTATATCGTAATACTTGGAAAATCGATATTGAGAAATTACAAAAGGCTCACAGTAAGGTACAAGATTTTGCACTCTTTATCAATCTTGGTGAGACGAATGATCCTTATGGTCGTTATGAAGAGATGCGAAACTTATGTACCACACAAATTCATCTCTATGGAGAGCACATACAGCATGTGCTCTCTTATCAAGATGTAGAGTCTGTGTACGAGTCTGGTAAGATTGGTGCCCTTATGTCCATCGAGGAAGGTGGCGTACTAGGCGGCGACTTAGATAAACTTAAACAAGCTTATCAAGATGGGGTTAGATTGATAACGCTTACTTGGAACTATCCAAATGGTTTGGGAGAACCTCACTGTGGTGAACAACACAAAAAATTAACACCTAAAGGTCTTGAGTTTGTAGAAGCTATGCAAGATTTAGGGATAATCGTAGACTGCTCTCATCTTAACGATGCTGGTACAGAGCAATTAGGTGACATATTAGATGTACCCTTTATAGCATCTCATTCTAATGCGCGCGAAGTTACTGCTCATACTAGAAACTTGCCTGACAACTTAATTAAACTCATAGCCAATAAAGGTGGTGTCATTGGGCTTAATTTTGCCCAATCCTTCTTGGGGACATCGCCCGTTAGTCGCATAGATGATATTGTAAAGCACGGCTTATACCTTATCAATAAAGGCGGAGAGGATGTAGTTGCATTAGGAACTGACTTTGATGGTATTAAGCCAAATACAGAAATTAAAGATGCTTCTGAAATGTATCGTCTCTATGATGCATTTAAAGAGGCTGGTTTATCTGTGGAGCAATGTGAAAAATTGTTCTGGAAGAATGCAGATAGACTGTTAAAGGAGATTTTATAATGACTGATTTAAATCCAATCATTGCGGATCGTTTCACCGAGCATCTTGAAGTGTTTGGTAAGACGATGGAGCATATGGATACCATCCAAGAGATTGCCTATCGCTGTAAGGCGGCTCTCGATAATGGTAATAAAATTTTATTCTGTGGTAACGGTGGTTCTGCAGCAGATTCTCAACATTTAGCAGCAGAATTAATTGGTCGCTTTAAAAAGGAACGTCGTTCTTTTGCTGCGGTGGCTTTAACTACAGACACCTCTGCATTGACAGCGATCGCTAATGATTATGATTTTGATACTGTCTTTGCTCGCCAAGTAGAGGGGTTAGGCCGTACAGGTGATGTACTTATCGGTATTTCTACTTCTGGTAATTCTAAGAATGTTGTGAAAGCAGCTGAAATGGCTCGTTCTATTGGTATGCATACCATTGCTTTCACCGGTGAAGGCGGCGGTAAATTAGCCGAATTATGTGATATTACATTAGCAATTCCTAGTAATGTAACAGCTCGTATTCAAGAAATGCATATTTTGGCTGGGCACATTATGTGCGAACTTATTGAAGAGGATTATTAACCTTTAGGGTTATACGTGATACATATATGTGGTGCTGATTTAATTCTCATTTTAATCAAGCGCACATATCATTGGGGTAAGGAATAGGTGGACTATGATAAATACTACCATTAATCAGTTTTTAACAAAGCAACTGCCAAACTTGAAGATTGCCGTTGTTGGCGATGTGATGGTAGATCGTTATGTTTTTGGTGATGTAAGTCGTATTTCTCCAGAAGCACCGGTTCCTGTTAACCGAGTGTCAAAAATGAAAGAGGTTCTTGGTGGAGCTGGAAACGTTGCATCTAACTTGTCTAATTTAGATTGTAAGGTATACCTCGGTGCACTTGCTGGTAATGATGACCATGGTCGCCTATTGCAACATTTACTTGATGCCGACAAAATCGATACAACTGGTTTAATTACAAGTGATGACCGTTCTACCATAACAAAGATGCGCATCTTGGGTGATCGTCAGCAAATGATGCGCCTTGATTTTGAAACGATTACTGATTTAACAAGCACCGAAGAGGCACAACTAGCTTCTTGGCTTGAGAATCTATGTAAGTCTGGTATCGACGGTATTGTCGTATCTGACTATGGTAAAGGTGTTTGTACGCCAACCTTATTGAAGAAAATTTTTAGCTTAGCTAAGGAATATGGTGTGCAAACTATCGTTGATCCAAAAGGGTCCGATTGGTCGAAATATAATGGTGCGACCTGCATAACACCAAATGTAAAAGAGCTTGGTGAATGTGTGGGCCGTAAATTAGAAAATGATGATGCGACAATCGTTGAGGCCGCTAAGACTGTACTGGGTAATGTAGATTTGGACTATATTGTGGCTACACGGTCTGCTAAGGGGATTACAGTTATCGCAAAGGATGGCCGCACATGGCATAATCCGGCTACTCAACAAGAGGTCTTCGATGTGAGTGGTGCAGGGGATACCGTTGTATCTATGATGATGACTTGTCTTGCTAGTGGCTTATCTATGCGCTTAGCCTTGCATATCGCCAATGGTGCTGCTGGCATCGTAGTGTCTAAGGTTGGGACCTATCCAATTCATCGCTCTGAACTATTAGACTTATGGCATTCTTATAAGCATAGTGTTCAATCTAAACCTTTATACACAAAAGAAGAGATGAAGCAGCTTATTGCACAATGGCAAAACAAGGGTGAAACTGTTGTATTTACTAATGGTTGTTTTGATATTCTTCATCGCGGACATATTACGTATTTACAAGAGGCGGCTCAGTTAGGTGACCATTTAATTATTGGATTAAATTCCGATGCTTCGGTTAGACGACTTAAAGGTGAAACTCGCCCTATCGTTAGTGAAGAGGATCGAGCCGCTTTATTGAGTGCATTGCAGTGTATTGATGGGGTTGTATTATTTGAAGAAGATACTCCCGCTGAGTTATTAGCGTACTTACGTCCTAATACGCTTGTTAAGGGCGGCGATTATAAGATTGAAGATATTATCGGACGCGAGTCCGTTGACAATGTAGAGGTGCTTTCATTTAAAGAAGGTTATTCTACATCTGATATTGTAGGGAAAATAGCCACTATGGCTAAGGAGGGCAAATTATGATTATCGTAACAGGTGGTGCTGGGTTTATCGGCAGTAATATTGTGAAAGCACTAAATGACCGTGGTCGTACAGATATTCTTATCGTAGATGATCTTACAGATGGTCGCAAAATTCGCAATATTCAAAATCTAGAATTCTTAGATTACATCGATTGTGATGATTTTGATTGTGCTATCGCTGATGGTACATTCGATGTGGGCCCTATTGAAGTCGTATTCCACGAAGGCGCTTGTGCAGACACAATGGAATATAATGGCAAATACATGATGAAGAACAACTATGAAGGTTCTAAAAATCTATTCCATTATTGCCAAGACCGTCGTATTCCATTTATCTATGCATCCTCTGCATCTACTTATGGCAATGGTACTAATGGTTTCGTAGAAAAACCAGAAGCCGAAGAAGCGCTTAACCCATATGCGTATTCTAAGTTGTTGTTCGACCGTTATGTGCGTAAATATGAAGGTGAATATACTGCTCAAGTAGTAGGCTTACGTTACTTTAACGTATACGGTCCTAACGAAGCTCATAAAGATAAAATGGCATCTTTAGTTCGTCAAATGTTCTACAAATAAAGAAACTGGTGTTATCAATCTCTTTGAAGGTACAGATGGCTACGAAGATGGGGGCCAAACTCGTGACTTTATTTATGTAAAAGACGTTGTTAATGTAAACTTCTACTTCTGGGAGCATCCAGAAATTTCTGGTACTTTCAACTGTGGCACTGGTCATGCTCATAGCTTTAACCAATTCATGCAAGCTGTAATCGACTATAACGGCCACGGTAAAATTGAATACGTGCCATTCCCAGAGGTATTAAAAGGCAAATATCAAAGCTTTACAGAGGCTGATACTACAAAATTATTGGCTGCAGGCTATGATAAAGGATTCCATAAAATGGAAGATGCCGTTAAAGAATACTGTGAACTATTAGATAATAACGAAGGGTATTTACGTTAATGTGCAAAGTATTATTTTTAGATCGCGATGGCGTTATTAATAAAGACGTTAGTTATTTATATAAAATTAGTGATTTAGAGTGGGTAGACGGTGCAAAAGAGGCCTTAGCTTATGCATATAGTAAAGGGTATGACCTCATCGTGGTGACAAACCAAAGCGGTGTAGCCCGTGGCTATTATAAAGAGTCTGATGTACAGATTCTTCATGACCATATGGCTCATGAACTAGATCGCAGTGGAGCACCTATTTTGCACTTCTATTACTGCCCTCATCATAAAGAAGGGGCCATACCTCTTTATGCTGTAGACTGTGAATGTAGAAAGCCTAAGCCTGGTATGATTAAGCAAGCTATTAAGGATTATGATGTAGACCCTAAAAGTAGTTTTCTTATTGGCGATAGTCAGCGCGATGTTGATGCCGCTGAGGCAGCTGGGGTAAAGGGCTATCTATTTACAGGTACTAATCTTTTAGATTTTATGAAAACTATCATTTAATCTATTATTTAATCAATTATTTAATCTACTAATCTGGTATTGCGTTTGTATTCGCTTTATTTTTAAATCTTATGTAAAGCTATTATAAGGTTCTTTACTGTTGTGTTGTATTTGGGAGGCTATATGAAAGACTACAAGAATATACTCATCATAAAGATGAGCTCATTAGGGGATGTAATTCATGCATTGCCTACCTTGTATGCTGTGCGTAAGAATTGGCCTGATGCTCGTATTACATGGGCCATTCATGAACAATTCGCTAGCCTCTTACCAGGTACACCTTGGGTTGATGATGTGATTATCATCGACAAGAAACAACTTAAAAAGCCTTCTTACTTATATCAATTGCGTAAGGATTTACATAGCCGTCATTTTGATATGACTTTAGACCTTCAATGTATTGCAAAGAGTGCCATTGTATCATTATTATCTGGTGCGCCTGAAAAATATGGCTACTGGGAACTTCGTGAAGGTAGTAATTTAGTCAATAAAGCACTCGTTGGTGAACATAAATACGACCATGTCATCGAACGCTACCTTGATACGGTACGCGCCCTTGGGGGCGATGTAGAAGGTGTAGAGTTTCCTATGCCTGCGTATGTTGAGGCGGAGAAATCTGTTAAGCATAAGTTAGAATCCCATGGTGTTGAAGACGAATATGTCGTAGTTGTACCAGGGGCTCGTTGGATTGTTAAGGAGTGGCCACTTCTTAACTTTGGAGAGCTTTGTATTCGCTTATGTGAATCTGGTAAAAAGGTTGTTATTGCCGGTGCCCCTGATGATGCAGAAAAGGGGGCTTTCATAGAAAACTATGTGAAGCATAAGAATCTCATCAATTTAGTGGGATCTACATCAATGCCTGAACTCATTGAATTGATTCGTCATTGTCAAATATTTATTAGTGCCGATACCGGACCATTACATATTGCAAATGCTTTGAAGCGACCATTGATTGCCATGTTTGGTACTACGTCTCCTAAGCGGACTGGTCCATATGGTGGTAGTCATGTACATCTTATTATTTCCCCGACTTCGAAGGCTACACCTGAACAACCTCTGGTAGATGATCCAGATTGTATGGCTCAAATCCCTGTAGATGCAGTATGGTCTGTGTATGAACAAGTACTTGGAAAGGAACTATAATGGAACTAGATTATAAGCGCATTGTGGTCACTTTTCTCATGCACTTAGGTGATGTTATTTTAACGACTCCATTCCTAGAGGTATTGCGTAAAGCTGCGCCACATAGTCATATTACGTATGTAATAGATGAAAAACTACAACAAGTGATGCAATATAATCCAAATATTGATGAACTCATTGTAGTTGATAAAAAAGGGCGGCACAATAGTATTTCCGGACTTAATGAGATTGCTCGTGAGATTAATAAAAAAGGGAAACCTGATATTGTTATTAATTTACATCCCAATGAACGTACTTCTTATTTAGCCTGGAAGATTCATGCGCCCATTACGACTGGTATGAGTCATTTTTTGTTTAGACCATTTATGACAAAGTATACCCGTCTAGATCGTAAAACTCGCCACGCTGCAGATATGTATATCAATGTACTAGAGCAATTAGGTGTTACCGATACCTCTAACTCTGGCTTACACATTGAAACTTGTGAAGAGTGGCGCCGTGAGGCCCAAGAATTCTATGCCAGTCATGGATTAACCGATAGTGATACGCTCATCGGTTTTAATATTGGTAGTGCTGTTCCTGAGAAACGATGGCCTGCTGAGCGATTTGCCCATGTGGCCGATCATTTTGGTCGTTTAGGATATAAAACGGTATTCTTTGGCGGCCCTATGGATCTTGAAATGGTGCAACCTGTAGTAGAACAAATGGAAACGAAACCCATTGTGGCTACTGGAAAATTCCAGTTAGGACCATTGGCGGCGGCTATGAGCCGCTGTAATCTATTGATTACAAATGACTCTGGTCCTATGCATGTAGGAATTAGCCAAAAGGTGCCAATTGTGGCACTTTATGGACCATCTAACCCATTCTTTTATGGTCCGTACCAAGCTCATGCTATTGTTCTTGAAACGATGGACTCCTATGAGATTGGTAAAAGCATGAAGAAAATTATTAAAGAAGGAAATTACAAAGGGTTATCTGTAATTTCTGAAGAACAGGTTATTAAAGCGGCGGAAACGTTGCTTTCAGAATCGAAATAAAAGCCTATGAATTATATAGTATTTGATTTGGAGTGGAATCAACCATATAGCAATGACATTAGCTTTATGAAGCGTACCAAAATGCCGTTGACTGGTGAAATCATTCAAATCGGAGCGGTAAAACTGAATGACAAGTTGGATATCGTAGATCATTTTACGATGTTCATTAAACCTCAATACTTGCCACGGATGCATAAGCATGTACGAGAGCTGACGGGGATAACCTCTAGAGAACTCGATCATGGTGTGCCCTTTAAGACGGCTATGCAGCACTTTCAAAATTGGTGTGTCAATGAATATATGTTACTGTCTTGGGGCTCTGATGATATTCTTATCTTAAGAGAAAATCTTATGCTCCATAAGATGAAAGCTTTATCTTATGATCAATGGGTGGATGCACAAATGATTTATGCCTATCAGCGATATGGTACAAATCAGCAGTATTCTGTGGCACATGCTATGGAGGATCTCAATATATCGACGGAGCATTTGTCTGCTCATAACGCATTGCATGATGCTGTATTTACGGCTCGTATATGTCAGAAGCTAGATATTCCACAAGGAATTTTACATTATGATCAAATTCGCAAGGAAAGTAGCAATCCATTCTTATATCCACCGATTTTGACATTTTTTATGTATGAAAACTTCCCTGAGAAGAAGCGTATCGTTCACGATAGACGTGTACGTTTATCTTTCTGCCCGTATTGTCAGACTCGTTTAGAAATGACTAGGCCAGAACGATTACAAGGGGACAAGCATCTCGCCATTGGCTTTTGCCCAAAACATGGTGATTTTGCAGTGCAACTTAAAGTCGGAAAATATACGATTAAGTCCGGTAGTACTAAATTCTACGTTACAAAGGTATTAACGCATTGTACGGACGAAATTCGTTCTCTATATACTCAGAAGTCTGAAATTAATCGAGAGAAAGAGCGAAAGTATTTGGAATTTCGCCAGGCGGAACTTGAAAAGGACCGCCAAAAATAATTTTTAATTACTGTTCACATCTACAGTTTCATAAGTGTTAGATTGTGAGCTTTTAGAAAGGATAGAATATGGAACGCAAATATGCTTGGCATAATTACGACGATGCCACTATGGAAAAGGTATATGCCTTAAGTGATACGTATCGTCAATTTTTAGATAATGGTAAAACAGAACGGGAATGCGTAGTGCAGGCCGTAGAATTTGCAGAGGCAAAGGGCTATGTAAATCTAAAAGATATCATTAAAAATAATACGCCAATTAAGGCGGGGGATAAGATTTATTATACCTATATGGATAAATCTATTGCTCTCTTTAATATCGGTACAGATGATATCGAATTAGGTATGAACATTTTAGGTGCTCATATTGACTCTCCTCGTATTGACGTAAAACAAAACCCTCAATACGAAGATAGCAACCTTTTATTCTGGGATACTCACTACTATGGTGGTATTAAAAAATATCACTGGGTAGCTATGCCACTTGCCATTCATGGTGTTGTGGTAAAAACAGATGGCACTCGCATCAATATTAATATTGGCGATAAAGAAACTGATCCTGTATTCTGTATTACAGACTTGTTGCCTCATTTAGGCCAAGAGCAAATGCAAAAGAATGCAGCTAAAGTAATTGAAGGGGAAGCCCTTGATTTACTCATAGGCAGCCGTCCAGTAAAAGATGAGGAAAAAGAAGGGGTTTCTAAATTTATTAATAACCTTCTTGAAAAAGAGTATGGCTTTGTTGAACGTGACTTGTTATCTGCAGAGCTCGAAATTGTACCAGCAGGTAAGGCGCGTGATATGGGCTTTGACCGCTCTATGGTAATGGCATATGGCCAAGATGACCGCGTATGTGCCTATACATCCTTAGTGGCTATGCTTGAAGTAGACAATGTTAAACGTACTACTTGTTGCTTACTCGTCGATAAAGAGGAAATTGGCTCTGTAGGTGCTACGGGCATGCAATCTCGTTTCTTTGAAAATGCTGTAGCTGAAATTCTAACACTTATGGGTAAACCAAATTCTGTTAGCGTTCGCCGTACATTGGAAAAATCTCGTATGTTATCTTCCGATGTTAGCGCTGGCTACGATCCACTTTATGCATCTGCGTATGAAAAGAAAAATGCTTCTTACCTTGGTATGGGCGTAGTATTTAATAAATTTACAGGCTCTCGTGGTAAAGCTGGCTCTAATGATGCCAATGCTGAGTACATGGGCTTTATCCGTCGTGTTATGGAATCCAATAATGTAACGTATCAAACGGCAGAGCTTGGTAAGGTAGACCTCGGTGGTGGTGGTACAATTGCGTACATCATGGCACTTTACGGCATGAATGTTATCGACTGTGGTGTAGCAGTTCTTAGCATGCATGCTCCGTGGGAGGTTACTTCTAAAGCCGATATTTACGAGGCTAAACAATGCTATGTGGCATTCTTAAATGCAGCTGATGAAACAATCTAGTATGATAGGGCTTTCACCAATGGTGAAAGTCCATTCTATGTGAGGTATATATGAATCAAACGGAATTAGGCGTAGCTATTGAGGCTGCGAAGGGAGAGGCAACCGAGGTTAAGAATGTAAAGGTCGATATCTTTGATATTCCTGAAACAAAAGCTGAAGAATATATTGCAAATCGTGAAGAGGTAGCTGAGGCGGCTGCTGCAGTTATGAAACCTTACTGCGTAACAGTAAGCGAGAAACCTTAGATGAAGACGAAGGGGAAGCTGTGGTAGGTTATTATGTAACGGGTGAAATCTTGATGTGCGTTATTCTCGACCCATTTGAAGTACCTGTTATGAAGGTAGCACTCGATAAAGGCACTCTTAAAGAATATATTCTTGCAGCAAATGATTTGACAGAAGATATGCTAGCAACTTTAGAAAAATAGTTGGATTTCTTGTCTTTATTGTGTTTTACATATAATAAAAATGTAAAATACTTTACTCTGCTACATTGATGTAGTGGATAAATTTGTTTATAATAGATGTATTATAGTCATTGCAGATAGGAAGGAAATCCCCATGAACTTGAAAAAAGGTATTGCCCTAGCACTCACGGCGGCAGCTTTATTAGCTTTTACAGGCTGTGGCTCAAATGGAACAACATCGAATGGTGAATACAAAGTTGGCGTAGTACAACTCGTTGAACATCCTGCACTAGATGCGGCAAATAAAGGTTTTGTTGATGCTCTTAAAGAAAAGGGGCTAGCTGAAAAAATTGCTTTTGACCAACAAAACGCACAAGCTGATCAGTCTAACTTGAATAGTATTGCTCAGCGATTCGTATCTGATCGTAAAAACTTGATTTTAGCAATTGCCACTCCAGCAGCGCAATCTATGGCGAATGCAACTCATGATATTCCAATCTTGGGTACTGCGATTACAGATTATGAAGCAGCTAAACTTGTTAAATCTAATCAAAAACCTGGTGGTAATGTGTCTGGTACATCCGACATGAACCCAGTAGAGCAACAAGTTGACTTAATTTTACAAGTAATACCGAATGCAAAAACAATCGGTACTATTTATAGCTCTAGCGAAGTAAACTCTCAAATTCAAGTAGAGAAGATGAAAGCTTACGCAGCTACAAAAGGCATTAAAGTTGAAGAAGTTACAGTTTCTAACGTAAACGATATTCAACAAGCGGCTCAAAACCTCGTATCTCAAAGTGTAGATGCCGTATATGTACCGACAGATAATGTTGTAGCTTCTGCAATGAGCAATCTTGTAGCTATTACCGACCCAGCAAAAATTCCTGTATTTGGCGGTGAAGACAACCACGTAAAAGGTGGTGCACTCATGTCCTTGTCTGTAGATTACTACAAACTGGGCTACCAAACAGGTTTGATGGCAGCAAAAATCTTAACTGGCGAAGCTAAAGTTGAAGATATGCCTATCGAAATGCAAAAAGAATTTAAATTAGTTGTGGGTAAAGAAAAATTAGAAAAATTGGGCATCACCTTACCAGAGGATTTGATGAACAAAGCGACTATGATTTAACACATAACTGGTAAGGAGTTACATATGAATTGGAAAAAAAGTATTGCAGTGGCACTTAGTGCCTTCACTATTATGGCAATGATAGCTGGTTGTGGTTCTAATACTGCAACTAATGACCAAAAGAAAATCGGCGTTATTCAATTAGTAGAGCATCCATCCCTTGATGCTGCTAATAAGGGCTTTGTTGATGGTCTTGCTTCTAAAGGCTACAAAGATGGTCAAATATTAAGTTGGATCAACAAAATGCTCAAGCTGACCAATCTAACTTGAACAGTATTGCCCAACGCTTCGTATCTGATAAAAAAGATTTAGTATTAGCGATTGCAACGCCAGCAGCGCAAACGATGGCAAATGCATCTCATGATATGCCGATCATGGGTACAGCTATTACAGATTACGTAACAGCTAAACTCGTTCAATCTAATGAACACCCAGGTGGTAACGTATCTGGTACGTCTGATATGACACCTGTTGAAAAAGAGGTTGATCTCATTATCGCATTAGTACCAAATGTAAAACGCATTGGTGCTATTTATACATCCTCTGAAATCAACTCCCAATTACAAGTTGAAAAAATGAAAGCTTATGCAGCTACTAAAGGTATTACTGTTGTAGAAGCAACTGTTTCCAACGTAAATGATATCCAACAAGCAGCTACTAATCTTGTAAACCAAGATGTACAAGCAATCTATACACCAACAGATAATGTATTGGCATCTGCTATGGCTAACTTAGCACAAATCACAGATGCTGCAAAAATTCCAGTATTTGCTGCTGATGAAGGTATGACAATGACTGGTGGTGTAGCAACATATTCTGTTGACTATTATCAATTAGGTTACCAAACTGGCTTAATGGCTGCTAAAGTGCTTGCTGGTGAAGCAAAAATTGCAGATTTAGCTGTAGAAACGCAAAAAGATATTAAGTTAACTGTTAACGAAGAACGTGCTAAAAAATTAGGTATTACAATTCCTGACGCACTTCGTAAAGATATGAAACAATAGAGGAGATTTTGATGTTAGATTTAATGGTAGGCACCATAACCACAGGCCTTTTATGGTCCTTGTTAGCGGTCGGTGTGTTCATTACATTCCGTGTACTAGATGTGGCTGACTTAACTGTGGAAGGTACGTTTCCAATGGGGGCGGCTATTTCCGCTGTTTTAATTACAAGTGGCATGAATCCAATCCTTTCCATTTTACTTGCCGGTGTGGGCGGTATGATAGCAGGTGCTGTAACAGGCTGGATTCATACAAAACTAAAAATTCCTGCATTATTGGCTGGTATTTTGACAATGATTGCTTTGTACTCTGTGAACCTTCACATTATGGGCAAAGCTAACGTATCCTTGCTTCGTATGGATACAATTTATTCTATCCTCGGCGGTGTATTCCACACTCCTAATATGTGGTCTGCTGCTATCGTAGGTGTATTGGTTGCTGTTGCTGTATGCTTGTTCTTATTCTGGTTTTTCGGCACTGAAATTGGTACAGCTTTACGTGCAACAGGTGTTAACCCTCAAATGATTCGCGCTCAAGGCGTAAATACTGATAACATGATTGTTCTAGGTCTTTTGATTTCTAATGGTTTTGTTGGTATGTCTGGCGCTCTTATTGGTCAATTCCAAGGCTTTGCCGACGTAGGTATGGGTATCGGTACCATCGTTATCGGCTTGGCGTCTGTAATTATCGGTGAAGTAGTATTCGGTACGAAATCCTTCGTACGTAGTCTTATCGCCGTAGTACTTGGTTCCATCGTATATCGTATCGTTATCGCTGCTGTACTCTACATGGGTATGCCGCCAAACGATTTGAAATTATTCACTGCAATTCTCGTTGCCATCGCGCTTTCCTTGCCTACATTGAAAGCAAAATGGTTGGCTCGCTAAGGAGGACACTATGTTAGAAGTAAAAAATATGGTAAAAACCTTCTTTAAGGGCACAATCAATGAAAAAACTGCACTTCAAGGTATTGATCTTCGTTTGGAAGAAGGAGATTTCTGTACTGTTATCGGTGGTAATGGTGCTGGTAAAAGTACATTACTAAACTCCATCGCTGGTGTATTCCCAGTAGATGAAGGATCCATTACAATCAATGATATTGATGTAACGAAAATGCCTGAATACAAACGTGCTAAATACATTGGCCGCGTATTCCAAGATCCTATGGTAGGTACTGCAGGTAACATGCAAATCGAGGAAAACTTAATCCTTGCTATGCGCCGTGGTAAAAGCTTAGGGCTTAAATGGGCTTTCAAAGATAGCGAACAAGCATTCTTCAAAGAACGCCTTGCACTATTAGGTTTAGGTCTTGAAGATCGTTTATCTGCTCGTATGGGGCTACTATCTGGTGGTCAACGCCAATCCATCACATTATTGATGGCTACTATGCTTCGTCCTGAACTTTTACTGTTGGACGAACATACGGCGGCTCTTGATCCTAAGACTGCAGAAAATGTTTTGCAATTAACAGATAAACTTGTAGCAGAGCATAACTTAACAACTCTTATGATTACTCACAATATGCGCGATGCATTGCGCTTTGGTAATCGCCTCATCATGATGAACTCCGGTCGCATCATCTATGATGTAAAAGGGGAAGAAAAGAAAAAATTAACAGTTGCTGACTTACTTCAAAAGTTCGAAGTAGCTGGGGAAATGCATTGAGCGACCGTATGGTGCTTGGTGCGAAATAATAGAAGAGGGCATAAGCCCTCTTTTGTTTATTTACTGTAATTTTCCTTTACAAGATAAGGTAGATACTGTATACTAAATAAGGTCGTAAGACATATCGTAAGCGAAGTATTCGAATCTCCAACGGTTACTTAAGCTTATCGGGATTATTTATTTTTTAGGAGGTAACATTAATGTTAACTACAGAAGCTAAATTAGCAGTAATTAAAGAATACGCTACTCATGAAGGTGACACTGGTTCTCCAGAAGTACAAGTTGCGATTTTGACAAGCCGCATCGTTTACTTAACTGAGCACTTGAAAGAGCACAAAAAAGACCATCATTCCCGTCGTGGTTTGTTGAAATTGGTTGGTCAACGCCGTAATATGCTTGACTACCTTCGTCGTAAAGATATCGAACGTTACCGTTCCCTTATCGAACGTCTTGGTCTTCGTAAATAATAAAATTAGCCGTCCTTTTGGACGGCTTTTTTATTATTGTCTTTAGACTGGTTCGTGACGTAGTCGCGAATCATAAAACCACCCGCTATGCGGGTGCGGCAACGAAAGTTATACAAAAAAATCACCTTGCTTAAGTATAATGTAGGTGTTCAAGCCGCATTATATGCAAAAGAAAGGTGATTTTATATGGCAACAAAGACACAGAGCCTTGCGCACACAAAATGGTTATGCAAATACCACATAGTATTTACACCTAAGTATAGACGTAAAGTTATATATAATCAATACAGAAATAGTTTACGTGAAATATTGAGACGTTTATGTGAATATAAGGGCGTCAAGATTATAGAGGGGGAGCTTATGGCAGATCATGTGCATATGCTAGTATTAATCCCACCTAAAATATCAGTATCATCTTTTATGGGATACTTAAAAGGGAAAAGTGCACTAATGATGTTCGATAAACACGCAAACTTAAAGTATAAATTTGGAAATAGACACTTTTGGTCCGAGGGTTATTATGTTAGTACAGTAGGTTTAAATGAGGCTACAGTAAAGAAATATATACGTGAGCAAGAGTTACATGACCAAATGAAAGATAAACTTAGTGTAAAAGAATATGAGGACCCTTTTAAGGGTAGCAAGTAATACACATCCCCTTTAAGGGGAACGTTACGAGTCAATGGCTATGCGGCTTGAACGTAGTGAAAGCCAGCGCCTTTAGACGCTGGCCTAGTACTACGGGCTTATAGCCCGTGAGCAAACCACCCGTTTTACGGGTGGTTCTGATTTTATTGTGCTAGTTGCTATAAATGAAGTGAAAAAATAGCTTATTTTTTACTGATGATATATAATAAGAAGGTATACATATAAGAAGATTTTTAGGAGGAATAGGAATGGAACAATTCCAAATGGACCTAGCTGGTCGTACGCTTACGATCGAGTCTGGGGAACTTGCAAAACAAGCTGGCGGTGCCGTAATGGTTGGCTATGGCGATACTCGTGTACTCGTTACCGCTACAGGTTCTAAAGAGGCGAAGGATATCGACTTCTTCCCACTTACAGTAGACTATGAAGAAAAAATGTACGCTGTTGGTCGTTTACCAGGTGGCTTTATTAAACGTGAAGCACGTCCACCTGAAACTGCGATTTTGAATAGCCGTTTGATCGACCGTCCTATTCGTCCATTATTTGATAAAGGTGTACGTAATGAAGTACACGTAGTAGCAACAGTTATGTCCGTAGATCAAGACTGCGATCCAGCGGTATGTGGCATGATTGGTGCTTCTGCAGCATTATCTATTTCTGATGTGCCTTGGAATGGTCCTATTGCAGGCGTTCGCATGGGTCGTATCAATGGTGAGTTCGTTGTAAACCCAACTAAAGCTCAATTAGAAGAAACAGACCTTAACATTGTTGTAGCTGGTACTAAAGATGCTATCCTCATGGTTGAAGGTGGCGCTGAAGAAGTTCCAGAAGATATCATTCTTGAAGTTATTATGACAGCTCATGAAGAAATCAAAAAAATCGTAGCTTTCCAAGAAGATATGAAAGCAAAAGTGGGCAAGGAAAAACGCGTATTTGAAAGTAAAGACGTTCCTGCTGAAATCGCTGATGCAGTTCGCGCTTATGGTCATGATAAACTTGACGCAGCAGTTCGTTGTGCAGATAAACAACAACGTGATGCTCAAGAAAGTGAAGTACGCGCAGATGTATTAGCTCACTTTGAAGAAATCTACCCTGACAATATGGGGGACGTAAATAAAGCATTTGACGCTATGATTAAAGAAATCGTTCGTCATATGATTACTGTTGAAAAAATTCGTCCAGATGGTCGTAAACTTGATGAAGTTCGTCCAATCTCTTGCCGTACAGGTGTATTGCCTCGTACACATGGCTCTGGTTTATTTACACGTGGTCAAACTCAAGTATTGAACGTAGCTACTGTAGCTCCATTGTCCGAAACACAAACAATTGATGGCATTGGTATTGAAACAGAAAAAGCGCTATATTCACCACTATAATTTCCCATCCTTCTCCGTAGGCGAAACTCGTTCCTCCCGCGGTCCTGGTCGTCGTGAAATTGGTCATGGTGCTTTGGCTGAACGCGCTTTGGTTCCTGTAATTCCTAGCGAAGCAGACTTCCCATATGCATTGCGTTTAGTATCTGAAGTATTAGAATCCAATGGTTCTAGCTCCATGGCTTCCGTATGTGGCTCCACATTGTCCTTGATGGACGCTGGTGTACCTATTAAAGCTCCTGTAGCTGGTATCGCTATGGGTCTTGTAACACAAGGTGAACACTACACAATCTTAACAGATATTCAAGGCATGGAAGATGCTCTTGGCGATATGGACTTTAAAGTTGCTGGTACTGCAAAAGGTGTAACAGCAATTCAAATGGATATCAAAATCTCCGGTTTATCCCGTGAAATCCTTCAAGAAGCATTAGAACAAGCTCATAAAGGCCGTATGCACATCATGGGCATTATGCTTGATACAATTGCCGAACCACGTCAACACATGTCTGAATATGCTCCACGCATCATTACAATGAAAATCGATCCAGATAAGATTCGTGACGTAATCGGTTCTGGCGGTAAAGTAATTCGTGGTATTATCGAAGAAACTGGCGCTAAAATCGACATCGAAGATGATGGTACAGTATTCATTGCTTCTGTAGAACAAGAAGGTGCTGCAAAAGCACAACAAATTATTGAAAACCTTACTAAAGAAGTTGAAGTAGGTGAAGTATACCTTGGTAAAGTAACTCGTTTGATGGCATTCGGTGCTTTCGTAGAGGTATTACCAGGTAAAGAAGGTCTTGTACACATTTCTAAACTTGCAAAAGAACGCGTTGAAAATGTAGAAGACGTAGTAAATGTAGGTGATGAGATCATGGTAAAAGTTATCGAAATCGATAAACAAGGCCGTGTCAACTTGTCCCGTAAAGATTGTTTAAAATAAGAGGTGTTACATGGATATTCGTGGCTTTGAAGTAGTTTCTGCTTTTGAAGAACAAGATATCAATTTACCGACACGTAAAACAACAGAAAGCGCAGGCTATGATATTGAATGCGCTGAAGCTGTTACTTTAGAACCAGGTCAAGTAGTATTAGTGCCAACAGGTATTAAAGCTTTCATGGCATACGATGAATACCTTGCCATTCACATTCGCTCTAGCATGGCTATTAAGCGCCATCTAGCACTCGTAAATAGTACAGGCATCATCGATAGCGATTACTATAATAATGAGGAAAACGAAGGTCATATCATGATCGCTTTACTCAATTATGGTAAAGAAACAGTTTCCCTTGAAAAAGGCGAACGCGTTGCCCAAGGCATCTTCTCTAAATACCTTATCACTAACGATGACGATGCTACAGGCATTCGTACAGGTGGTATTGGTAGTACTGGGACTATGTAAACTAAATACGATTCTGAATAGAATGGTGAAAGCCGCTCAACTGACGTTGGGCGGCTTTTTTGTATTTTTGTATTAGAATATCATGTGAATATTTTATCTCATAATAAAGTGTTCAAATATATGATTATATGATATGATAATTCATGAACTTTAGATGAAATGCATTTTGGGGTATAAATTTTGTGTGTAGGGGGGATAATTATGAACACATCAAAAGATAAACTATCTAGATATATGGATGCAGGCTTTCCTATTTTAATGTATAACACGTATGATGAGCCTAATGCTGTCAATATATTAGTAAACTTAGATGATAATAGAACTGTAATTCAATGGTCAGAAATTGGTATGGTAGTAAATGAATCAGATGCTAATGACATAACATTAGATTCAATGTTGCAATTCTTGGTATCTACCGGTGGTGAAGATTTAAATTCCTCTATTTTAATTTTTGAAAGATATTAGACATCATATTAGTAATCCAAAAAGTTATTGGTCTTTTAAAAATACATCGCGCAGTTAATTACTACAGGCGGAGTTGAAGAGTGTACATTAGTTTTACTGGGGAAAAATATTGAATTACCAGTTGAATTGGAGCCATTCGTAACAATTATAGATGAAGATGCAGTTAAGCCAAATGAGATTGCTTTTATGTATTGAACAATTTTGTAATGAGCAAGATATTCCAGTTGATAATATGTTAAAAGGAAAAACTTGTTAATGCATTTAGAGGGCTATCAAAGTATGAGATTGAAAAATATTTTTAGCATTATCTTATGCTGATGATGGTGAAATTACATCTAATGATCTTGAATTAGTTCTAGAACAAAAAAACAAATTGTTAAAAAAAGTCTGGTGTTCTTGAGATGATTGCACTAGATGAAACTATGAATGATATTGGTGGATTAGAAGTTTTAAAAGAATGGATTCAAAATAAGGCAAAAATATATAAAGATATTGATGCTGCTAAAGCTTTTGGTGTAGATATGCCAAAAGGTGTTCTAATTGCTGGAATTCCTGGTTGTGGTAAGTCCTTAAGTGCTAAAGCGACTGCTAAACTTTTTAATACTCCATTGTTACGGTTAGATATGGGGCGCATTATGGGTAAGTATGTCGGTGAATCTGAACAAAATATGCGTAAAGCTATAAAGATCGCTGAAGATATATCTCCATGTGTTTTATGGATTGATGAGATTGAAAAAGCTTTCTCAGGTGTTAGTGGTGGTTCATCTACAGGTGATATTACTAATCGATTACTTGGATCTTTTTTGACATGGCTTCAAGAGAAGAAAAGCCAAGTTTTTGTAATTATGACTGCAAATGATGTGAATAAGTTACCTGCAGAATTGATACGTAAAGGTCGTCTTGATGAAGTATTTTTTGTTGAGTTTCCAAATAATAAAGAACGAGAACAAATTTTTAAAATTCATCTAGAAAAAAGACGTCCAACAGATTTATCTAATATAGATTTAGACAGAATTGTTAGTAAAACAGATGGATATAGTGGTGCAGATATTGAAGGTGTTGTAAAGGATGCTATAGAATTAGCTTTCACATCCGAACGTAACGTAGTTACTACTGAAGATATTATTAAATCTATTGATAATACTCATTCATTAAAGGTTATCATGAGTAAATCTATAGATGATATGATTAAAAATGTATAAAGAAAAAGAAATTTAAGAATGCTTCAAAAATAATGGAGGAATCATGGCAAATACTATTAATGTGAAAGTATTTGAAGGTCTATTAAAAAAGGCAACTACTACCTATGATAATTCAGTAAATAAATCAGGTGTATCAAACCAAGTATGGTTAAAGGATTACTTTAAATCAGAAATGCCTGAAATAAGTGAAAAAGAGGCTGATGAACTTGCAAAGTCTAGTATAGAATCGTTAGAACGTTATGAAAAAGCTCAAGATGATTATAAAAAGGCGAAATCGAATAATGTAAGTCGAAGTGCATGGCTTAATACTGCAATTTTAAAAGGTGGAGAAGCTTTTAGTGCTGAAAGATTCACACAATATTTATCTGAGATTGACAGTACACTTGTAAGATGTAATGAGGATATGATTAATGTAGTAACTACACAAGAAGGGGTTATTAATCAAAATCCTAATCTAGATGGGTTTATAGCTGAACAAGAGTTAGTAAATACCTTTAATGCCAATGCATCATTAGAGAATTCTAATTTTAGAGCTCGTGTTTTGCAACCAGAAGCAGGACAAACATATGGTAAAAACTCTGTAGATATAGCGGTTGATGATAAGTTTTGGGGACAAAAGAATGTACAGCGACACCAAGTGAAATTTGGTAAAGATGCAAATGCAACGGCTAGTATGGTAAATGATAAAAATTATAATAACCAACGTATATTAGTGCCTAAAAATCAAACAGATGCTGTTAAGTCTAAACTTAGTAAACATAAAACAGTATCAGATCAAATTAAAACAGATGATGGTGTTTCTTCTAATGCATTAAGTAAAAAACAAGCTAAAGCATTTCAGAATAGAGTGCAAGATGGAAAAAAACTTTAAGAAAGAAAGAATGGAGTTATTACGAAAAATAAACAACTGATTACTAATATTGGAAAACAAACTATGCTTGCCGGTGTTACAGGTGCAGCATTGGGAGCTTCCATTCACGTTATGGGCAATTTGTTGAGCGGTAAAGAGATTGAATCTGATAAAGTTATGAAAACTGCATTTGTTACAGGTGCGGACTCGGGTGCTAAAGCTGCGACAACAGGTGCACTTGTAGTTGCAACACGAAAAGGTATGCTACCAATAGCTAAGAATACTTCTGCAGCATCATTAGGATTAGCTGGAGCAGTAATTATCGAAAATGCAAAAGTATTATATAAATTAGGAAATGGTGATATTACACCTAGAGAAGCTGTTGATGGCATGGGAGAAGCTACTACTATTGGGGTGGCTAGCCATTTTGGCTTTTTATCCGGTGCCGAATTAGGTGCAACATTAGGATCGATTGCTCCTGGTATTGGTAATGTAATAGGTGGTATAGTTGGTGCTATTGCTGGGTCAGTTATTGGTAAGACAGTGTATAATGGTGCTAAACGAATTATAAAAGGTGCTATGAGCACCGTTAAATCGATTGGTACTGCAATTTATAGTGGTCTTAAATCTGTAGCAAGTGTATTAAATCCATTTAACTGGTAATAAAAAGGTAAATATATATGGCTAAGAAAAATAAAAATTCCCATTAGAATTTTCTGATGGTGTAAAAGTTAGAAATTTAGAAGAACTACAGAAATATGCTGATGTTGAAAGTATTTTGAGATATTATCATAATGGTAAATTACAAACGTGGTTAGAGTCACGCGACTATAATGATATAGTATCTCAGATTCTTTCAATTGATACTAATGATATATCCTATGTTAATACATTATGCAATATTTTGGGTATTGAGTATGAAAAATCTAGATGTAGAAGTACATGAGATCCAGAAAAATGAAGAAAAAGTTAAAAGCGATTGCGTCGTTTAACATCTGAGGAAAAATATATTAGTTAATGTAGAGAATATAGTATTTAATCAACAAGAATTAGATGAATTCGTTATTCAGAAGCCCGAACTGATTTATTTATGTGCTGATGAAAACCAAATTTATACTATCAATAAAGAAATTAAAAACATTAGATATATTGGGCTTTTTGGTAAACCAGGTATTCAGGTTGAAGCCGAAAAATATAAGAGAATTATATGATATTGGAATTAAATTTAAAGATATTTTATTACCAGATCAGCTACAAAAAGGGTTTGAGTAGTAATTGTGAATATAGTGTCTCTAAAGTTAATGTAGAATTACCTATAAAAAATAAATATAGAAAATTCTATAAAATTATATCAAATTATTAGTGAATCTTTTTGATGGCTTTTATTTATCAGTCTGATAATAGAAATGTTAGAATGAATAATATTATCGATTCAATAATTGGTAAGAAACTATTTGCTATAGATATAAAAATCTATTAGATTGATGTCTATAATAGATGATGTATTAGGAGGTAAGGTATATGTCAAATAATATAGAGAATTCAAAAGCTAATAAACTTTAGACACAGAGTAGTAGAATTGCAAATTTGGTTTTCAGCAGGGAGAGGTCTTAGAAATTTAGGTAATAATTATTATCAACTTCCCTTTCTTCCGGATTGGATAGAAAATAGTGAAAATGAATTTATTCGTGTTATAAAGAATGAATTAAAGTTAACACAATATACAACCAAGAGTGGAAATTCTATTATGGACTATCATAGAATGATATCTAATACAAAAGATACTATTAGAAGGTAAATATGTAGATTTATATCCTAAACAAATAGGTTCTTTACCTTCAGTAAGTTATTTAGACGAATTAAATCGTTCCTATAGTTTTTTTATAGAACAATTACTGTAAAAAGAGATTCATCAATCTGAATATGAAATGATTTTTTTGGTGGCTAGTTATATTAGCATTAGACCAAAAACTTATACAACCAATATTTGAATTTTTTTGACAGATATAGCAGATATTTTTTTGGATTTACTGAAAAATATGATTACTGATTGGTGTAATGCCGTAGTTTATTGGCTAGAAGGTAATTATATAAATGATAAAAATTCAACTCGAATTTATAACAACTGATGCTAATAAATTTTTTTAAACATAAGAATCAATAATATTTGTGTTAGTAATATAAAGTATAGATTTAAATTTTTTTAATACTATAGATTCATTAATTAATTTATCGTCTAAACATTGGTACCCATAAATTTCCAATAAAAGTATTGATTTATAAAAACAATGTATATATTTTTACCTATAATGCTAGCTAAAGAATCTAGCTTTTGTCGTTTTTTTATTTGCTAGATTGTTTTATTTGGAAAGTTAATTTTATTAAAAATGGTTATGCAATGGAATTTTATTTTCTCTTGGAAGAAAAGGATTAGGATAGGTTAATCGATCTCGTTTCTTTAAGTAATTTATGATTTACATGGTTAATTAAGATTTTTATAAGTATATTAAGTAATTAATACGAATATAAAAGGATGTCAATATGCCAACATTTAATCAGTCTGAATTTGTTAAAGTAAGAAATCTTTTTTTCTAAATTATTAAAGAACTTTTGAAGAGTATAAAGTTACATTGATATCGAGTTAACTGACTATAAAGAAAAATAATTCTTTTTTTCAGATTTTATTTATTCTGCTGAATCTATCTATAAAGAGGCTTGTGAGTTGGAAAAATAGTTTATATGTTATTGTTAGCAAAGTTAATATTTCTACTCCTGAGAATAAGGCTGATTATAATAAAATGTACAATGAGATACAATTAATTATTAGCTTTTATAATTGACTCTTTTTAAAGTTGTTGTTGAATTATATAAACTATCTGGCTTGAATGAGAGTGATTTTAACTGGTTATTAAATAATGAGTTATATCAAAAAGTATATAAATAGACTTGTATTATTAAGTGAGTTTATGCTTGATGTCAATGATATAATTAGTAATATTAGGTTTGTGTAACTTGTGAAAAGTTTGCGAGAACTTTTGTACAATTAGGTGAAATATGAGATTTTTTTAGTTAGTGACAAGACAAGTAGATTAAGAGATTAGTAAGGGTTTAGGTAATTTAGGTTTTTTTCCAATCAAAAGATATTTTTTTGAATGAAAAAATGAGATATATATTAATAAGACAGAAATTCCTAGATCTAAGTTAGTGGAATCTGATAATTATGGTGGTTAGTTTAAGAATAAGTATGACAAACTGATTAAAGTTTGATATGTACTCATTTTACTGGACACATATTATTTACTAGCCTAAACACATGGATGCTTCTCTATATTTTTACAAGGGAATACATTTATATATTTTCAGGTGCATATATAACTTTTTATAGATATATAATTCTACTTCTATGTTATCATATTAAGTATAAACAATGAGGAGGCTATTATGGCAATTAGCAAAGAGATACAAAAGTCTAGCGAGATGAAGTTTGATGGTAAACTAATTAAAGTTACTTATGATATTGCAGATGTAAGTGGTAATGAAGCGTGGCGAGAGGTGGTTCATCATCCTGGTGCTACAGCGATTGTAGTTGTTACGGAAGATAATAAAATCGTAATGGAGCGCCAATTCCGTTATGCTCTGCAACAGCCTTTGCTTGAAATTCCAGCAGGTAAATTGGATCCTAATGAAGAGCCTCTAACTTGTGCTAAACGTGAGTTAGCAGAGGAGACAGGATATCGTGCTAACGAGTGGATTCCATTAGGTACTATTGCAACAAGTCCTGGTTTCTGTAATGAAGTATTACATTTATATTTAGCAAAAGATCTCACTATGGGTGAAACTAATTGGGATCCTGACGAATATGTAGAACTTGAGTATTTTACTTTGCCTGAATTATTAGAGGCTATCAAAGCAGAGCAAATTAAGGATAGTAAATCTTTGGCAGCTCTAATGTTAGCTATGCCTTATCTTAAGTAGTACTTTATTTTGATAATTACATATAGTATAATTAACATATAAAGAGAGCCAAATAACGTGCTGCTAGCGTTAGGCTCATCTAAAATAGGGAAATTTGATGATGCCTAACGTGTTGAGGTGGTAGGATACCTCATACGTTAGGCGTTTTCATTATTATTTACGGCTATTAAAAAATATCGTAATCATAATAGTAATGATTGCTACTATAGCATGGATTATTCTGCTTGAGTATTACAGTAGGAGTACTTATGTATAAAAGAATTATTTTATTAGTTATGGACTCTGTTGGTATCGGTCACGCCACTGATGCTGCAAAATTTGGTGATGAAGGTTCCAATACATTAGGACATATTGAATCAACGGCTGGTCAGATTCATTGTCCTAATTTAAAATCTATTGGCTTAGGTCGCATTGCTGATATTTCTGATACTGGTGAAAGCATCAAAGGTGCTTTTGGCCGCATGGCTGAGCTCAGTACTGGTAAAGATACGACTAGTGGTCATTGGGAGATGATGGGGCATCCCGTTACCGTTCCATTCCCAACTTTTTATGAAGGTTTTCCAAAAGAATTGATGGATACTTTCACAAAAGAAACGGGCTATGGTTATTTAGGTAATGAAGTCGCATCTGGTACAGAAATTATTGAGCGTCTAGGAGCAGAGCATATCAAAACAGGTAAGCCTATTGTATATACCTCGGCAGATTCTGTATTCCAAATTGCCGCTCATGAAGATGTGATTCCTATCGATGAATTATACCGTATTTGCCAAATTACCCGTGATAAGGTGTGCATCGGTGATTACTATGTAGGACGTATTATTGCACGTCCTTTCATCGGTGAACTAGGTAGTTTTGTTCGCACCTCTAATCGTCATGATTATAGTCGTATGCCTGAGAAAAAGATGGTACCTCAAGAGCTACAAGATGCAAAAGTTCCAACTATAGCTGTCGGTAAAATTGGAGATATTTATGCTCATGTAGGATGGGATGAAAGCTATCCAACAAAGACTAATTCCCATGGCATGAATATGGTTCCATACTTACTTGGTTCCTCCTTTGAGCGTGGTTTAATGATGGTTAACCTCGTTGAATTTGATAGCTTATATGGTCATCGCAGAAATGTAGAAGGATACAAACGAGCTATTGAGGACTTTGATTACCAGCTAGGCGGCTTATTACAATTACTGAATGATGACGATTTACTACTCATCACCGCTGACCATGGTAACGATCCAACTTGGAAGGGAACCGATCATACTCGTGAATTAGTACCAATTCTTGGTTATAGTCCACGTATTGATGGACCAATAGACCTTGGTGATAGAAAAAGCTTTGCTGACATTGGGGAAACTATATTAGAAAACTTTAGTCTAAAACAATGGGGCATTGGAACATCGTTCTTAGAGAAACTTAGTAAATAATTTTCTAATATGTTTTTTGTACTTTTAGATTCAGAATCTATATTACTAGCTATGTACGACACTGATATTATTTAAAAATAACAAATTAATATATTATATATGAGATACTACCAGTTAAAAAAATAAACAGTTTTAACTGGTAGTATCTTTCATGCAGATATGATGGTAGCCATTGAACGTATTCGTGAAATTGGTGGGGAGCTATGTTATTACAAGTGAAGGTAAAGTCGTAGAAGAATTAGCCCTCGAAGTAATGGGGTTAATTACAAATTGACCACACAAATTACTACCACTGGTGTAATGGAGTTTTAGTATTTAGTGTAAGAAAAATATAATAGAAAAAGAGGTTGTAACTAGAATGCGATTAAATCACATTCTGTTGCAACCTCTTTTGGTTTTACTACAGGATATTTCTAGAAAAGATATGATTATTTTTGTTATAGTAAGCCCTTATTTTTCCATCATTTCTTTTTATATTTAGTAAGGTGGATTTACAAACTACATCATATTCTAGTGTACTCAAGAAATCTGCAAAATTTTTCTATCATCTTCGTTTTTACAGTTTTCATAAGGAATTTTACCATTTTGTTGATATGGTTCTAGAATTCGATTTCGTCGGTGCTTCCAAGTATTATAATAAGGACCTTTAAATTTTGTCATAAAGCCATTACTATCGACTAATACAAAGCCTTCAGACTCATGATGTGAATTGAGTTCTTTATTTATGATGTTTGTCAGTTCGTCCATAGTATTAACTTGTTTGAATTGTTTTTACAATAGATATCAACTGTGTATCATATTTCTTAAGGATGGAGTCTAGTTCTGCTAGCCTCTCCCTAGAGAAAGATACATCAATATGTTTACCATTTACATCTAACGTATTTTGAATCATATCAAGTACATAGAGATGATCTTGGTCATATTTTATAATATGTGTATCTTCTTGGCTGATGACTTCAAACATCATAGAACAGCAATTACGTTTTAATAATTCTTTGATTTCTTCTTGTAGGCTTGTAGGTAATTTTTGGAATAAATTTTTAAACAAATCTACGTGCATACCTTCTGTAGTAGATTTAGAAGCAAAGACTAACTCATCATTAATGACACCAAGAATAGCGAGGTATCCATTTTCTTTAGTTCGAATTTCTACAGGGAAGGAGAGAGTGTTAGCTAAATTATTTAATTCAGTTTCTGGTCGTTCGTTGAGATTAAAGAATTTATTATAACTACGTAATTTTACATCTCCTGTCATGCGATCAACAAATAATCCCCGAGCTTGTACTGTATTTTCATTCCATAATCGTTTGTGGAATACGCGTGAGGTGAAGTTCAAGGAATATAGGTTAGGAGAGCATTTTTTCACTTTTACTAATTTAGAATTACCTAAAATATTAATATCTTCATTTTGCGTGAAAATGACATGTTGTGTCATGTTTTGGTATTCATGGCGCATGTACTCTTTATCGTACACATCATTTTTAATACCATTTTTAGTAAAAGCATCTGCAGTAATATCAATGTATCTAAGTTCTCCACCAAACTCTACTTCTCCTTCTAAACAGAAGGAATATTTACCATCTGGAACACCACGATGACCATGAATTTGAATAAAGTTCTGACACATACCTTTCTCGTAATTATTATCATATATTTTAGCAATATCTGTTTCGTAAGCTCCAAAACCATTTATAAAGGTAGAGGTAGCTATAAAGGTCATGTTAGGTACATAGGAAAGACCAGCATGGGATACTAAATATTTTTTGCCATGAAAGCTGAAAGGATAGCATTGACGAAGTGATTTATAAAAGAGGCGTAATTCTCGTTGAAGTGATTCTACATCTTTTTTCGTCATATCTTTTACGATAGGTGCCACTACTTCTTTCATAAATCGTTTGGAATGATTTAAGTTTGTATCGAATGCAAAGTTTGCAATATGTCGTTCGTGATTGCCTTCTAACATAATCGTATTAGGTAATGTGCTGAGGCGCATCATTTCATATATCATTTCTTTATTTTTCAATACCGCGCTCCAAATAGTCGCCACAAAAAGATATAAAGTGTTTTTTCATCCCATGGAGTGATAGCTTGTTGTAATGCCGTGTAACAGCCGTGAATATCACCGATGATACGTACTCGTTCATATCGATTCGTTAAATTTACAGTAAAGTAATTGTTGATTTCATCGATAGAATTTATTTTCCTACAAAATTTTGGTAATGTAGTTGTTTTAATCATCTTGTGCATGCGGTGTATAACTTGCTCAGGTACTCGTTTGTAATCTGTTCGTGTAGCATTACGAGCTAAACATTCTTCTAATGATGTATCTGGTTCGTAGTAATATACAGTATATTTATATTTGTTAAGCAATTCTTTATATGCATTAACAGCTTTAGATGTAGTGTGGGTAGCATCTAAAACGACAAAGTCGCCATTGCTCATTCGTTTCTCTAAGCAATCTAATAGGAGTTCCCAGGCCGGACCATTATCCTCTTGTGAAATATACCAGCCGTTTTCACCAAGGGAAGGGCTGCGTAATAGCATACGGAAATGATCGGCTTCTAAGGTGTAAGCCTCAAGATTGTTGTCACGAATCCACTGAGACTTACCACTAGCAGGAGCACCACGCATTAATAATAGTGTTCTCATAGTAATAGTCCTCTAATCTGCCCATAGGGGCGTAATAAAATATAACTGTATAAAAAACGAAACAATCATTATATATAAAATGAAAAAGGGCATAAAAAAACAGCCTCAACGGAAATCCGAGAGACTGTCTTACTTGCTTTTAAAATTATAAAGCGTTTACTTTAGCTGCAAGGTTGGATTTTTTGCGAGCTGCAGTGTTTTTATGAAGTACACCTTTGGAGGCTGCTTTATCAATTACGCTAGTAGCATGAACAAGTGCTTGTTTTGCTTCTTCTACTGCGCCTGCTTGAACAGCTTCTACGGTTTTACGACTTGCTGTACGGATTTGAGATTTTACAGCGGCGTTTTTCGCACGACGTTCAGCATCCGTTTTTACGCTTCTAATACTGGATTTAATGTTTGGCAATTGAGTCACCTCCTTAAAAATCGTTTCTTATACCTGAATGATTATATCATACCACATATTGATACGCAAGGACTTTTCAGCCCAATATTTTCCTTGTTAATATGAAGTATAAAACATTTTCTACTGTTCTTTAACTATAGCATATAAGTCTGTTTTATGAAATCAAGATTATTAATATATTTGCTAATGTTGTAATTAGTTAATTATTTTTGATTTTTAAAAAGTTAGTTACCTCCATTATGTTATAATAAAAGATAGAATTAAGCGAGGTGTATTATGAAAAAATTAATGATTATAGATGGTAGTAGTTTGTTATTCCGTGCATTTTTTGCATTACCACCGTTGAAGTCTGCTTTGGGGACGCCAACGAATGCGGTGTATGGTTTTTTAACTATGCTCATCAAATTGTATGAAGAAATTAATCCTGATTATATTGCTGTAGCTTTTGATAAAGGTCGTCAGACGTTCCGTACTGAAATGTACAGCGAATATAAAGGTAATCGTCCAGATGCACCAGAGGATTTACGCCCTCAATTTAGTCTTATTCAAGATGTATTAAAAGCTTTAGGTATTTGTGTTATTGAAGAAGAAGGCTTTGAAGGGGACGATATCCTAGGATCTTTAAGTAAGAAATTTGGTACATCAGAGATGGCTGTTCAAATTATTACTGGTGACCGCGATAATCTGCAGCTCGTTACAGAGCATAGTCACGTGTTCTTAACTAAAAAAGGTATTTCTGATATGTTAGAGGTTACTTTAGATAACATGGAAGAACTTTATGGCTATGGTCCTGATAAGGTTATCGAAATGAAAGCCCTTATGGGTGACTCCTCTGATAATATTCCGGGCGTACCAGGTGTAGGTGAAAAAACGGCCCTTAAATTGATTACAGAATACGGCAATCTTGAGTCTGTATATGACCATATTGAAGATATTTCTGGTAAAAAATTAAAAGAGCGTTTACTAGAGAATAAAGAATTAGCTTTCTTATCCCGTGAGTTGGCTACTATTAAAACAGATATGGATTTATCTTATAAAGTAGAAGACTTTGCGCAAAATTTCCATGCCTCTGAAGTACAGCCTTTATTTGAAACATTAGGTTTTACAAAATTAACGCCTCGTATTGTTCAAGTAATGGGCGGAGAGGAAGCCGATTTTGGTGATCCTGGTTCTTTATTTGCTCCACAAGAGGAAATTTCTCTAGATGATTTAGCAGATGCTAAGGTTTTAACCTCTGAGTTCTATACAGATAAAACGGTGGCAATACATGTTGTGCTAGATGGTAAAACTCCATTTAGAACAGTTACGAATGCGTATTTATCTAATGGTGATACTATTGTAAAAACAGATGATACTAAAGCTGTATTAGCTGTTTTACAAGGTGCAAATGCTATTGTTACTACTCAAACTAAAGAGATTATTGAAGCCTTTGGTGAAGATGCACCAGCTGAGATTTCTTTATTTAACGATGATAAAACTGCTCGTGTCCATGATATGTCTCTTCTTGCGTACTTGTTAGATCCTACGCGTACTAACTATGGTTATCTATATCTAACAGAGCGATTCTCTGTACCTAGCATTGCTAGTGGTAGTGTAGATGTAGAATGCGTGTCTATGGTGAAAGCTTTACTCGCTATGAACGAAGTAGCTTGTGAATCTGCACGCCGTGAAGAGCTTTGGTCTCTATATGAAACAATTGAGTTGCCATTGATTCATACTTTAGTAGTAATGGAGAAAAATGGTATTTACATTGATACAGAAAAATTAGCTGAAACTACGGCTCGTTTTAAAGAGGAACTTGAGCAAGTACAGCAAGAGATTTACGATATCGCAGGAGAAACTTTCAACATTAACTCGCCTAAACAATTGGGTGTTATCTTGTTTGAAAAGATGAACTTGCCAATCATTAAGAAAACTAAGACTGGCTATTCTACAGATGCTGAAGTACTTGATATGCTTCGTCATGAAAGTCCGATTGTAGAGAAAATCTTGGCATACCGTTCTGTAGCTAAGCTAGTATCTACGTATTGTGAAGGCTTGGCGGTTCTTATTAATGATAAGACTAAGCGTATTCATACGACCTTTAATCAAATGGTTACCGCAACAGGACGTCTCAGCTCTTCTGACCCTAACTTACAAAATATTCCGGTTCGTACTGAAAAAGGGCGTGAAATTCGTGCCTTATTCTACCCAGGTACAGGTTACGATACCTTGGTGAGTGCCGATTACTCTCAAATTGAGTTGCGCATCTTAGCTCACTTATCTGGCGATGAAGCATTAATTAAAGCCTTCGTAGAAGGCAAGGATATTCACCGTTTTACTGCGGCAGAGGTACTAGGAAAATCTCAAGAGGACGTTACGAGTGAAGAGCGTTCCCATGCGAAGGCGATTAACTTTGGTATTATTTACGGTATTTCCGACTTTGGCTTATCTCGTGACCTCGGTATTACACGAGGTGAAGCTAAAAACTATATTGATTTATACTTTAGCCGTTATCCAAAGGTTAAAGAGTATATGGATCGCATGGTTCAAGAAGCTCATGAAACTGGTAAGGTTCGTACTATGTTCGGTCGTCAACGTGAATTGCCTGATATTAACAGCCGTAACTTTAACCGTCGCTCCTTTGCAGAACGTACGGCAATGAATACACCAATTCAAGGCACTGCGGCAGATATTATTAAGTTGGCTATGAACCAAGTAGAGCAAAAGCTAGAAGATGGAAACTTTACATCTCGTCTTTTATTACAGGTACATGACGAACTTGTGTTAGAAGTGGTGAATTCTGAATTAGAAGCAGTAGAAGAATTATTACGTACTACTATGCAATCTGTTGTGGAGTTACAAGTACCTCTTATTGTAGATGTACATCATGCGGAAAAATTGGGCGTTGGTTAAATAATAGTTTCTTAATATTAGTTTATTAAAAATAGAAGGTATATATGTTTAAAAATAGGATTAACTGGTGGTATTGCATCGGGCAAGAGTACAGTCCTTACCTATTTTAAGGACAAAGGAATACCTTATATCGATGCAGATATTGTCGCTCGTGAGGTAGTAGAGCCCGGTACTAAAGGTTTAGAAGCAATTGTGGATGTCTTTGGTTCTAATGTATTGCATGATGATGGTACATTAAATCGTGAAGCACTGGGAGCTATTGTCTTTCATAATGAAGAAAAGCGCCGACAACTAAATGACTGTTTGAAAGAACACATTCGAAATCGGATTATGGAACTTACCGCTCATTATGAGTCGAATCGTACAGCTGTTTTAATCTATGACATTCCCTTACTCATAGAAGGTGAATGGTATACCATGATGGATGAGGTGTGGCTCGTCTATGTTAACGAACCAACTCAAATAGAGCGTTTGATGAGTCGTAATGGATTTTCTAAAGAGGATGCTCTAGCTCGTATTAATAGTCAAATGCGACTCGACGATAAACGATCTTTTGCAGATCTAATCATTGATAATAGTGGTACGCCTCAGGGTTTGACCGCACAACTAGATACTATTTGGAGTGAGCGTTTAGAGCCGCTTTTACAAAAATCTCAATAATAACAGTACATGTGTCAAAATTGGTATATAAAAAATAGTATTAAATGGTATAATAAGCCCATGTAATTTAGTATCATATTGTCTATCATTTTCTTATATGCTAGATAATGGTAAATATTATAGTAATTATATGTAGAAAGGGGGATATATGAAACGTGCAACGGCAACGGCGCTGTCTTGCGTCGTACTTGGATGGTTTTATTTTACACATCTAGATGATCCTTTGGCGCGTCAAACCGCGTATCCCTTTAACTATAGAGATGTAGTGATGGCTGCCGCTGAGAAAGAGCAAGTGCCTCCGTCCTTGGTGGCTAGTGTTATCTTGGCTGAAAGTAAATACAAGAACACTGCCGAGTCTGAAACGGGTGCTCTTGGGTTGATGCAACTCATGCCTGATACGGCTCGTTGGGTAGCGCAACAAGTTGGCCATGGCAATTATACAGATCGCCAATTAAAAGAACCTACCACTAACATTGAGTTAGGCACTTGGTACTTAGGTTATTTATTAAAGGAATTTAATGGTGACGAGGTACAAGCATTAGCTGCTTATAATGCAGGTCGTGGCCATGTGGAATCTTGGCTTCAGGAGAATAAGTGGAATGGTATGGCTGATACAATTCCGTTTCCTGAGACGCGTAGCTATGTAAAGGCTGTTTTACAGTATCAAGAAAGATATGAGGCATTGTATGGAAACGATCATTGAAGCTTGTAAAGGCTTAGACTATTCATGGTTGCCTCAAAGTGTTGATGGCTTTACTTTAGTTACATCTAGTGATAGTGACTATGCAGAGTTAGCTAATTGTATTGAACGTGGAGAAGAGGTTTTACGAGTACCTATTTTCCATTATCAAAATGACTTAGGTTGGCGTTGGTGTGCCTTATATGATAAAGAGGTAGAGGATTATACGGTACATATTGAGATGCCTTTGTTTTCCTTTGTGGATATCTCCTTTGTAAGAGCTGATTTAGAATCCTTTTGGAACGGTCTTAAGGAACGATGTGTGAAGGGCTTAACAAATATGTTAATCGAACCATCTAATAATTTTACCTTTACTTATCGTCGCAGAGGGATTCCTACATGGGACTTCTCCGAAGTTATGCCTGAAAAGTTAGAAGGTTTTGTTCGAGATATTGATCCTGCTCACGGGATTCGCATGATTAATGGTTCTTTTATCATTGGTGAATACCGTAAAATGGATGAATGTACAGGGTTATTATTGTATTATAATGAGTTGCGCGATGAATATTTTGCAGAACTCCGTTATAAAAGCTATCCAGAAATCGATCATCATTTAGACGCTAAAAATTTAGATGATTTAGCTGACGTGTTGCGTGAACACTTAGGCCCTATATTAAAAGGCTTAAATGACCGTGTTGATTAATTAGGATAGATTTGACTATGCTGTTATCGTAGTCATTTCGAGTTTTATAAAATGACTTATGTGGTATTGATTTCTTAAATGCCCATTAGAAAGCGTAGAATTTGTATATACACCGTAAATGTGGTATACTATATATGACTTTTATATAAATCTTTTAAAAGAGTGGGCTTATGTCCACTCTTTCATTTATGATTAGCCTAATTTTAAGGTGAATGAATCAAGAGATATATACAAGATGTTGTAATGAAGGAGGCGATGGCTATGAAGAGAGAAGCAGTGGAGGAATTTGTATCCTCTGTAGTTGAAGGTATAATAGCCGGCACCGATATGGAACTCGTTGATGTAGACTATGTGCGCGAACGCGATTGGTATTTGCGCGTCTATCTCGACAAACCAGGTGGTGTAGATTTGGATGATTGTCAGTTGGTGAGCGAAAAATTAAGTGCTGTCCTCGACGAAAAGGATCCAATTACGGAAAACTATTTATTGGAAGTATCTTCTCCAGGCCTAGATCGAGTTCTTAAGAAGGATAAGGATTTGATTCGCTATAATGGCCGTGACGTAGATATTCAGTTATTCAAACCTGTTAATGGTAGTAAGCAATTTACTGGTGCCTTACAAGGTTTTACGGATACAACTATCGACTTTACTATTAATGGTGAAAGCATGACATTTGAACGTTCTGCTATTGCACAAATTCGATTACATCTTGATTTTTAATATATGGAGGCATACGAGTGAGTCAAGAATTAATTCAAGCGGTAATGGTACTTACAAAGCAAAAAGGTTTTGCTCCTGAGGTTATCTTTGAATCCTTAGAGGCTGCATTATTGCAAGCATATCGCAAAGAACCAACATCTAACCCAGATGCGTACGTTGTGATTGACCGCGAAACAGGCGTTTATAAAGTAATGGCGAAAAAACAAGTAGTAGAAACTGTGGAATTACCTGAAACAGAAATCAGCTTGCTTGATGCTCGCAAAAAAGATAAACGTTTTGAGATTGGTGACGTAGTAGAAGTAGATGTAACTCCTGCCAACTTTGGTCGTAGCGCTGCCCATACTGCAAAACAAATGCTAATTCAACGTTTGAAAGAGGCTGAGCGCAGCGTAGTATACGAAGAATACTATAGCCGTGAAGGTGATATCATCACTGGCGTCATTACTCGCGTAGAAGGAAAAAACGTATTTATTGATCTTGGTAAAACAGAAGCAATTTTGCCGCCAACAGAACAAATTGCTACTGAAACATATCGTGAAGGGGACCGCATTAAGTGCTATATCGTAGAGGTTAAGAAAACTACGAAAGGCCCTCAAATCATGATTTCCCGTACACATCCAGGCTTATTAAAACGTCTCTTTGAATTAGAAGTGCCAGAAATCTTTGAAGGCGTAGTAGAGCTTAAATCTGTAGCTCGTGAGCCAGGTATGCGCTCTAAAATCGCCGTATATAGCCGCGATGAAAATGTTGATCCTGTAGGTGCTTGCGTAGGTCCTAAAGGTCAACGTGTACAACATATCGTTGATGAATTACACGATGAAAAAATTGACATTGTTAAATGGGATGAAGATCCAGCAATTTACATTGCTAACTCCTTAAGCCCGGCAAAGGTTATATCTGTAGATGTAAGTGAAGAAGAAAAATCTTCTTACGTAGTAGTACCTGACTACCAATTATCTTTAGCGATTGGTAAAGCTGGTCAAAATGCTCGTTTAGCGGCCAAGTTAACAAACTGGAAAATCGATATTAAAAGCGAAACTCAAGCTGCTGAAGAACCTTTCACAGGTTTTGGCAATGCTGAGGATGGTGAATAGTCATGAAACCGAAATCCCAACCTATGCGCACGTGTGTAGGATGTGGTGAGCCTAAGGCTAAACGTGAATTGATTCGCGTAGCTTTGAGCCCAGATGGTAATATCAGTATTGATCGCACTGGTAAAGCACCAGGACGTGGAGCCTATCTATGTGAATCCATGTCGTGCTTTGAGCAAGCCTATAAGGCAAAACGATTAGAACGGTCATTAAAGCATGGTGTATCGAAAGAGATATACGAAGCGTTACAACGTGATTTACAAGAGAATGAGTAATCACTGATATACATGAATGAAGATAAAATTTTGAATCTCTTAGGTCTAGCACAACGAGCAGGCAAAGTTATTTCCGGTGATTTCATCGTAGAAAAGGCTATAAAGAGAAAGGAACCGAAATTGGTACTTCTCGCTGGTGACTGTGCAGCCAACAATGAAAAGAAATATACTCAATTAGCAGAGACACATCAGATTCCACTTCATAGTATTGCCAATAAAGAGGCGTTAGGAACGGCCATTGGTAAAGAAGTTAGGGTAGTAGTTGCCGTACTAGATGATGGATTTGCAAAGGCAATATTAAAAGAGATTGATCGATAATAAGGGGGTATGTAGATGTCCAAAAAGCGCGTCCATGAAATCGCCAAAGAGTTCGGCGTAGAAAGTAAGCAGGTTATTTCTATTTTGCAACAACATAATGTAAATGTTACGAAAGCAGTTAATTCTGTAGATGATTCCGGTTATGAAATTGTAAAAAAACAATTGAGTAAGAAATCTGAAGCACCTAAAGTAGCACAAAAAACAGAACAAAAAGTAGAACAAAAATCTGCTCCAACTGCAGCTCATAAACAAGAAGCTGCGCCACATAAACAACAACATCCAAATCGTTCTAAGGAACAGAAAAAGGATAATCGTAAACAAGGTGGTCAAAAACAAGACGATCAATCTAAACAAAACGACCGCAAAAAAGGCAATGTACGTCACGTACAAATTTCTGAGCCTACACGTAAATCCGATGGTAACCAACATGGTGGTGACCGCGCTAATAACCGCCCTAATAACAATAATAACCGCAATAATGACAACCGCAATAATAACGGTCGTCCTAATGATGCGCGTAATAATGACAATCGTAATAACGATAACCGTAATAGCGACAACCGCAACAACGATAATCGCAACAACGATAATCGCAATTCTAATAACAATGATCGCCGTAACAAGAAGAATAAAAAAGGTGGCAACAATCGCCCTCAATCCTTGTTATCTACATCTATGCAAAAGAAAAAGAATCGCGTAAAACATCGTAATGAACAGTACTTACAACAAAAAGCTGAGGCTGAACGTAAGGCTGAAGCAGCGATTGCCACAGAAATTGAATTGTCTGGTTCTTTAACTGTTAAAGAACTAGCTGAAAAAATGGGCCGAGAAGTATCTGAAATTATCAAAAAATTGATGCTTCTAGGTGTAATGGCAAGTATTAACCAAGAGGTTGATGTTGATACAGCTACAATCGTAGCAGAAGAATTTGGTGTAACTGTAACTGAAGTAGAACCTGAAGAGGATCCTACTGATATTATCGAAATTGAAGATGCACCAGAAACATTAAAACCTCGTCCACCAGTAGTTACTATCATGGGTCACGTTGACCATGGTAAAACATCCTTATTGGACGTAATTCGTCAAACTAACGTAACAGCTGGTGAAGCTGGCGGTATCACTCAACATATCGGTGCATACCAAGTTCGTTATAATGATAATAAAATTACATTCCTTGATACTCCAGGTCATGAAGCGTTTACTGCTATGCGTCTACGCGGTGCGAAATCCACGGATATTGCAGTTCTTGTAGTAGCTGCTGACGACGGTGTAATGCCACAAACTATCGAGGCTATTAACCATGCTAAATCTGCAGATGTACCTATTATCGTAGCCATTAATAAAATGGATAAACCAGGTGCTAACCCAGACCATGTTAAACAACAATTGTCTGAACATGGCCTTTTACCAGAAGAATGGGGCGGCGATGTAATCATGGTTCCTGTATCTGCTAAACAAAAACAAGGTATCGACGACTTGCTCGAAAATATCTTGCTCGTAGCAGAGGTTATGGAATTGAAAGCTAACCCTAACCGTAAAGCTTATGGCGTAGTTATCGAGGCTCAACTTGATAAAGGCCGTGGTGCTGTATGTACCGTATTAGTACAAAAGGGTTCCCTCCGTGTAGGTGACACAGTACTTGCTGGTACTGCATACGGTAAAGTTCGTGCTATGACAAATGAACGTGGTGAAAAAGTAAAAGTAGCTCGTCCATCTATGCCAGTAGAAATCTTAGGTTTCTCCGAAGTTCCACAAGCTGGTGAAATCATCAATGGTATGGATGATAACGAAGCACGTGCAATCGCTGAAAAGCGTATTGCAAAAACAACGCGTTCAAGAATTACAAGCAACTCACAAAGTTACATTGGATGATATTTTTAACCAAATTCAACAAGGTGAGTTAAAAGACCTTAACATCATCATCAAAGCTGACGTTCAAGGTTCTGTAGAAGCATTGCGTCAATCTTTAGAAGGTATTAAAAACCCTGAAGTTCGTATTGTTATCGTCCATGCTGCAGTAGGTGCTATCAACGAATCCGATATCATGTTGGCTTCTGCATCTAATGCAATCGTAATGGGCTTCAACGTACGTCCTGATGCTAATGTTCGCCGCGCTGCGGAAAATGAAAAAGTTGACCTTCGTACATATCGCGTAATCTATGATGCTATCAACGATGTTGAGTCTGCGATGCGTGGTATGTTAGCACCTCAATTTAAAGAGGTTATCGTTGGTCGTGCTGAAGTACGTCAAGTAATCTCTACACCCTAAAGCAATTGTTGCTGGTTCTTATGTAACTGAAGGTCGTATTACTAACGACTCTGAAGTACGTTTAATCCGTGATGGCATCGTCGTATTTGAAGGTAAGGTTGACTCCTTACGCCGCTTCAAAGACGAAGTGAAAGAGGTTAAAACATCCTTCGAATGTGGTATTTCCTTGGAAGGTTACCGCGATGTGAAGGAAGGCGACGTTATCGAAGCATACTTAATGGAAGAAATTGCACCTCAATTCTAGGAGGTTTATATGAGTGACGTTCGTGTCAGAAAATTACAAGAATTTATCAAACAAGAGGTAAGTCAAATGTTGATGCGCGGGTTGAAGGACCCTCGCATCGGCTTTACTACGATCACTGATGTTCATGTAACAGGTGATTTACGGGAAGCTACGATTTATGTTTCCTTGTTTGGTTCTGATAAGGAAAAACAAGATACCCTTATCGCATTAAAGCATGCAGCTGGCCATATTCGTACTGAGCTTGGCAAAGTACTTAAATTGCGCCATATTCCTTCTATCACTTTTGATAAGGATACGTCTTTAGACTATAGCATGCATATCGAATCCCTTTTGAATGAAATCAAAAAGGACGAAGAAACAAATTAACACAAAGGATACAGAACATGAGTAAGATTACTATTAATCAATTACATATGGCTCTGTGTGAAGCTAATTCTATTATGCTAACCGTCCATGTTAGACCTGATGGCGATGCTATCGGGTCCATGGTGGCCTTTTACGAAGCCCTTATAGACAAGGTAAAACTGTATATATGGTAGTGGATGATGTAGTTCCTGAGAAATACTCATTCTTACGATATACGGACCACATCCATGATGTAGCGTACTTTGAAACTAATCCAGTTGACATTGATATGCTTATGGTTTTGGATGCTAGCACGTATGAGCGAATTGGCAAAGTAGGTGCACTCTGGAGTGCACCTATTTTTAATATAGACCACCATATTTCCAATACGGAATTTGCTGATCATCTATATTTGAAGCCAGAATTTGCTGCTACAGGTGAAATTGTTACGGACTTATGTACGAAATGGAATTGGCCTATCACCGAGTCGATGGGCACCGCATTATATATGGCGATTGCTACAGATTGTGGGTTCTTTAAATTTAGTAACACCACAGCGAATACCCTTGAAATGGCTGCTAAATGTGTAGCTGCAGGGGCTAGACCAAATGTTATTTCTGAAACGATTGAGGCCGTATCTGCTAGTCGTCTTGAATTAACTAAACAAGTAATGCAAACTATTGAGTTCCACAAGAATAATACAGTAGCAACTATTGATTTAAATCGAGAAGCTATGAATATTCTTGGAGATGATACAGATGGTTTTGTAGATATTATTAGAAACGTCGATACTGTTGATGTAGCTATTTTATTAAAAGCAGAAGCTGATGATAGAACTCGCGTTAGTTTACGTTCTAAAGGCATTGATGTAAACGCAGTAGCCAGTCACTTTGGTGGAGGCGGTCATATTCGCGCTTCTGGTTGCACTATTAATCTACCGTTAGAAAAGGCAAAACAAGCTCTTATTGAGGTAATTAAGTAATGGATGGCATTTTACCATTTTTAAAAACCGCCTGGTATTACAAGTCATGATGCTGTAGCCATTTGTCGCCGTATTTTAAAAGGAAAAAGCGCATTGGTCATAGTGGTACACTTGATCCGATGGCTTATGGTGTATTACCTATATTTCTTGGTAAGGCTACGCGCCTTATAGAGTATACAGAAGGTTTTGATAAAACCTATGTAGCTGAATGTAAATTTGGAACTTTTACAGATACTGAAGATAGCTCTGGACAACCTGTATTACCTGATACAGATATGGTGTTGCGTGACGGTGTTGTATTGAATGAATCTATTCAGTCTTCTGAGCTTTCCGGGGCTATGCTTAAGCCAACATTTGATGAATTGGTTAATACCTTGAATACCTTTGTAGGCATTCAAAATCAGAGGCCATCTAAGTATTCTGCGATTAAAGTAAATGGTATTCGAGCTTATGAATATGCACGAAAAGGGATCCCTGTAGAGTTGCCATTACGTCAAATTCATGTTAAACACGTTGAATTAATAGCCTATGGATTTCCATACTTTACGGTTCGCGTTACTTGCTCAGGCGGGACTTATATTCGTTCGTTATTACGCGATATTTGTATTTCTTTAGGCATACCAGGAACTATGACATCTTTAGCACGTACTCAAGTGGGACCTTTTGCTATCGATTCCGCAAAAATAGCGGAAGAGTTAATGTTACATGGTGAAAGCCTTTTACTACCAACAGAAGCGGCGGTATCTCATCTTTCACAAGTGACTGTAAATAGTGTACAATTAAAGATGATGGTGCAAGGCAAGGAGTTGCCTATTAACAGTGAATTTTCTTTCACTGAGCCAGATAATTTGTATAGAGCCTATGGACCGCATGGTTTTATTGGTATTATGAAACGAACAAACCACTCCTTAAAGGTGGAAAAAAATATTTTTATTGAAGGATAAGTATGAAACAAATACATTCGTTTGATGAACTACGTCAAATCAAAGATACAAAAGTATATGCCCTTGGTACCTTTGATGGCATTCATCGAGGTCATCAACGAGTTATACGTAAGGCTGTTGAGGAGGCTGCATCAGTTAATGGTGTTAGTATCATCATAACCTTTGAACATCATCCGTTGACGATACTACATCCAGAACGAGTACCTAAACGGTTGATTCAAGAAGACCTTTTGAATACAGTCATTGAAAGCCTCCAGGTGGATTATATTTTGCGATTACCGATGACTGAAGCATTACTTAACATGCGTGCTGATGAGTTTAGATGCTCTTTGCAAAGATACTAATGTGGAAGCTATCGTCGTTGGTGAGAATTTCACATTCGGTGCTAAAGGGCTAGGTAATCCTGAATATATGAAACAAGTATTGGCAGATAAGGCGATACAAGTTTTAGTTCAGCCTTTATTGCCTTGTGATGGACTTAGTACTCCTATTTCGAGTACTGAAATTAGAAAAGCTATTCGAGAAGGCCGTCTAGAAGATGCCACTCATTGGCTTGGTCGACCATTCCAGTTTAAAGGTACTGTAATAAAAGGTGATCAACGGGGACGTACATTAGGATTCCCTACATTAAATTTATTGCTTCCTAATGAAATGGCTACACCTCCTGATGGAGTATATGCTAATCGTGTATGCATTGATGGCATTTGGTATGATGGGGTAGGTAATGTTGGAGACAATCCTACATTTAAAAACCAGTACCATAGATGTGAAGTACACGTGTTTGACTTTGACCAAGATATATATGGAAAAGAAGTAATCGTACAATTTATTTCCTATCTTAGAGGAGAAGTTAAATTTAATAACTTACAAGATCTTATCGATCAAATGAAGGTAGATGAAGAACAGGCGTTAGCTATTTTAGCTAAAGCATAATAAGGGGGTTCTCATGGATATTAAAGAAGCTCGCAAACAAATTGACAGTATTGATACTGTTTTAGTCAGTGAATTTGAAAAAAGACTATCCTTAATTAAAGAAATTGGCAAATATAAAGATGAACATCATTTGCCACTCGTCGATGAAGAACGGGATGCAAGTATCATTGCTATGCATCGTTCTAACTGCAAAGATGAGTCTTTAGCGAACTATGTAGAAAATTATATGAAAACTGTTGTTTCCATGAGTAACGATTTCTTAAAAGAAAATATGCATAAACATATTTTCCTCATTGGGATGCCTGGTGCAGGTAAGACTACAGTAGGTAAGGTTCTTGCTAAAGAATTAGGTAGAGACTTCTTCGATTTAGATCAAACAATCCAAAATAAGGTTGGTAAATCTGTACAAAATATTTATATTCACGATGGTAAAGATGCTTTCACTGAATACGAATATACTACAATCAAAGAATTGATTCACAATAAACCATCTGTTATTGCTACAGGTGGTGGTACAGTTACTTATGATAAAACTGTAAACTTAATGCGCAATAACGGTCTTGTTGTATTCGTTAATCGCGATGTAAATCATATTCTAGATGATTTGGATCTTGAAATTCGCCCACTTGTAAAAGAAAGTATTGAGTATATATTTAATGTATACGAAGAACGATACCCATTATACGAAGAAGTGGCGCATATCAAAATTGGTAACGAAGGTAGCATTACCGATGCGGTGCAAGAAATTATTGAAGCCTTGCCTAATACGGAGAAATAATGGACGCCATACGAGGATTTGTATACCGAACTATATATGAGAATACACAGCGTACATATTGCGTTTTTATCCTCAAAGATTATAATGAGGAATACATTACTTGTACCGGCAAATTCGAGTCTCCTAAAGAAGGGGAAGATATTGAAGTACGAGGCCGCTATGTAGAGCATGAAAAGTATGGTCGCCAATTTGATGCGAACAGTGTGGAAAAGTTAAAGCCCGATAATATGGGCGCTGCTAAAACGTATTTACTAAACCTAGGTATAAAAGGATTTGGTGAGAAATCTGTAGAGAAGGTTCTCGACTATTTTGGCATTCGTATTTTAGAAATTTTACGACAGGAACGTCCTGAAGAAATTAAGGATGTTCCTGGTCTTCGAAAAAGTGTTAAGGATGAACTATTTAATACATTACTTGGTGAAGGGATTTTATCCGATTTAAATCACTTTTTTGAAAGTCACCATATTTCTTCTAAATGGAGTCGAACTGTATATACTTATTACGGTGTTCAGTCGGTAGCTGTTATAGAGGATAACCCTTATACTTTGTTGCGTGTTGCACCAGATATGCTCTTTGGTACGGCTGATACACTGGCGGAACATTTAGGTATTACTGGCAGTGATTCTCGCCGTTTAGAGGCTGGTTTAGAATGGATTTTACGCAGTTTAGATAATCAAGGTCATACATGCTTGCCTGTAGATCAACTTATAGGTCGGTTAGATGATCTTTTACAAACTGATGTAGATGATATTGCTAACTTTATTGAAAGTCTTTTAGAGCAAGGTGCACTGTATAGCACGTATTACGAAGATATTTTATATATCTATCCTCCAGAAATGTATGTTTCTGAAGTGGAAGGTGTGCACTATACTCGGGAATTTTTATTAGAAGCAGATCCAATTGCTTTAGATATTCTAAGCTTTATAGAACGTTTTGAGCAAGATAACCATATTACCTTTGGCGATGCTCAAAAAGAGGCTATTCAGCTTTCTTTCTTTGAGAAGTTTTCCCTCATAACTGGTGGTCCTGGTACGGGCAAAACAACGATTATTAAGGCTTTAGTAAAAGGGTTCCAACTTGGTGGATTAGGTCGTATTATCTTATGTGCTCCTACGGGACGTGCTGCGAAACGCCTTACAGAGGCAACGGAGTTTGAAGCTACTACGATACATAGATTATTGGTACCTGTTCAAGGTAGTGATTCCTATGATTTTACTAAGAACGAGGATGATCCATTAGATATAGATGTTATTATTATCGATGAAGCATCTATGCTCAATGTTCGTCTATTCTATTCATTAATGGCCGCGATTCCTAAAGAGGCCCATGTTATTATTGTAGGCGACGTGGATCAATTGCCACCTATTGGGGCTGGTTTTGTATTAAAAGATTTGCTTGATAGTGATTGCGTACCTTATACACGACTCAATCAGATTTATCGTCAAAGTTCGGGTAATACTATCGTTGAAAGCGCTTATGCTATCAATCGTGGAGAAATGCCGAATCTAGATGGTATGAGTGAAGAGTTTTCTTTTATTCCTGTTAAATCCTATGACATGATGATGAAAGCTATCATCGATGTATATAAACGAGAACAGGAATATGTAGAGGATGAATTAGATATTCAAATCATTTCTCCTATGCGTCGTGGTGAAGCCGGTAGTACCTTGATATCTCAATATGTACAACAAGCTGTTAATCCACCGGATAGCTATAAAGGGGAAGCACGTGTAAATGGTATTACTTATCGCGTTGGCGATAAGGTTATTCAAATCTTAAATGACTATGAGTTAGAGGTTTTCAATGGTGAAATTGGTATAATCTACGCCATTACACGAACGGACATTTGTATCCGATTTATCCATAAAGAGGTTCGTCTACCTATCGATGAAGCACATATGATTATGCCAGCCTATGCTATTACGGTTCATAAAAGCCAAGGTAGTGAGTATGGCGTAGTTATTATTCCATTTGTCCCTAGATATGGTGGTATGTTACAACGCAACTTGTTGTATACTGCTGTTACCCGAGCAAAACGAAAAGTTATTATCGTTGGTACTACTAGTGCTGTTGAACGTGCCGTACGTACCGTTAATGCTGATGAACGATATACATTGTTTAAAGAACGACTACAAGGGAGATGTGATTCTTAAATGAGTCTTTTGGATTTCCTATTTCCACCTGTTTGTCCTCACTGTGGGGCTCCTGTAGCAACACAAGGTGATTGGTGTAAAACTTGTTTTACAGATCTATTACATATTCGTCATGTGCCACATAAATTTTTACATCATGTAGATGATGTATGTGTGCTAGCTGAATATCGTGGTGGTCTAAAGTCTATGATTTACGATGTAAAATTTAATGAAAAAAAGGAGCAGTCCAAAGGGGCCGCTCCTTTTTTAGCATCGTACAACTTTTACATGAAATACGATATATTTAATATAGTTGGTCATAATTGTAAAACTGTATATGACTATATTGTACCTGTACCGTCTAGTGTGAAAAAAATAAATAAGAGGGGATATAATCAAGTTGATTTATTTTTCAGTCATTGGGCCAAGTCCTTACAAAACATCGATAATAAGCATTTTATTTGGTTAGATTGTATATATAAATTTGATACTTCAAATGATATGTGGGCTTTAACAAATAAGGAGAGACATCAAAAATATTGATGATGCCTTTGTCGTAAAAGCTGAGTATAAGCATATGGAATTGGCTAATAAAAATATTTTAATTGTTGATGATATTTATACAACAGGCGCAACAATTGAGGCCGTAACAAAGGTGTTGAGGTCATATAAACCTCTTAAAATTGACGCTTTAACATTAGCTAGTGGTAGTTTTTAAATTTCCACCAATCAGAACCACCCGTAAAACGGGTGGTTTGCTCACGAGCTATAAGCCCGTAGTACTAGGCCAGCGTCTAAAGGCGCTGGCTTTCACTACGTTCAAGCCGCATAGCCATTGACTCGTAACGGTCCCCTTAAAGGGGATATGTATTACTTGCTACCCTTAAAAGGGTCCTCATATTCGGCTTATAGGACAAAAAATGTGTGTGAAAACCCTTATAACACTAGATATTTACTAGTGTTATAAGGGTTTAATCTTTTTCTGGAGAAGTTTGAGGGTGGACAAAAAGTGTGGGTGAAAAACATCAATCACCCCTTGTAATTACTGACTAAAAATGAGGTTATATCTTCCTATATATAAACAAATATGGAGGAAGAGTTTATGCGACAAATAAAATGTCCTGATTGTAATGAAACATGTATTAAACACGGTGTTTTAAAATCTGGTTCTCAGCGTTGGTTTTGCAAACATTGTAAGGTGGCATTTACCGTTAAAATTAATAATTTAAGTAAAGAGTTAAGCCTATTCTTGAATTGGTTATTCAGCACCAATATTCAAGCTGATATGCCTGGTAAAGGTCGTACATTCAGGCGTAAAACCGCTAAATTTTGGTCCATATGGCCATTGCCACCAAAAGTGGAAGAAGTACATGATGTGGTATATCTTGATGGAATTTACTTAGCTAGGAATTTATGTGTGTTGATTTGTTGTAATGATACTCATGTTCTAGGATGGTATGTCTGTCGTTATGAGCATGCTAGAGCTTGGCAGTGTTTAATGGAACGGATTGCCGAACCTAAAGTCGTTGTGTCTGATGGTGCTAATGGTTTGCCTAAAGCATTACGTAAAGTTTGGCCTCATAGCAGTCACCAAAGATGCCTGTTTCACATTTTTTGTCAGGTTAGACGATATACGACAAGTAGACCTAAAACGTTAGCTGGGAAGGACCTTTATAGTCTTGCCAAAGCTTTATTTAATGTGAAAACAATGGATCAAGCCTTTATATGGATTAATGAGCTTTCAGCGTGGCGAATGACATATTCTGATTTTTTACGAGAAATGACGATTGATGAATTCGGAAACAAACGCTCTACACATGAGCGTTTGCTTAAAGACTGAATCATCATTATGGCGTCTGATTAGGCAACAAACTTTATTTACTTTTTTTGGAATATTTTTGATATTACAATACCTACAACAAATAATCGTATTGAAGGTGGAGTAAATGCTCAACTAAGAAGTATGTTACGGGCTCATAGGGGTCTTTCACTTGAAAGAAGACTAAAAGCGGTCTATTGGTGGTGCTATATGCACTCACCAAGACCGCTTTCTATTTCAGATATATTAAATTGTATGCCTACAGATGAATCGATTGCTGCTATCTACAAACGGTTATCTGATTATTGCCAAATAGATCGTTCAATCCCTCAATGGGGTGATGCTCCTGTTTGGAATGAGCTACATATGTCTACAGATTTTCCAACTTATTGGGATTAGTCACACACACTTTTTGTCCTATAACCCTCATATTCTTTTACACTAAGTTTATCTTTCATTTGGTCATGTAACTCTTGCTCACGTATATATTTTTTTACGGTAGCTTCATTTAATCCTACCGTACTTACATAATATCCCTCGGACCAAAAGTGTCTATTTCCAAATTTATACTTTAAGTTTGCGTGTTTATCGAACATCATTAGCGCACTTTTACCCTTTAGATATCCCATAAAAGATGAAACTGATATTTTAGGTGGAATTAACACTAGCATATGCACATGATCTGCCATAAGCTCCCCCTCTATAATCTTGACGCCCTTATATTCACATAAACGTCTCAGTATTTCACGTAAACTATTTCTGTATTGATTATATATAACTTTACGTCTATACTTAGGTGTAAATACTATGTGGTATTTGCATAACCATTTTGTGTGCGCAAGGCTCTGTGTCTTTGTTGCCATATAAAATCACCTTTCTTTTGTATATAATGCGGCTTGAACACCTATATTATACTTAAGCAAGGTGATTTTTTTGTATAACTTTCGTTGCCGCACCCGCATAGCGGGTGGTTTTATGATTCGCGACTACGTCGCGAACCAGTCTAAAGACAATAAAAAAAGCGTCCACCTTATGGTGAACGCTTAGTAAGTCTATTAACCAAGAACATCAATAAAAGCTTTTACTACATCTGGATCGAAAAGGGAACCAGATGCACTGAAGAGTTCTTCTTTTGCTTTAGCTTTAGTTTTTGCCCAAAACTCGGTAGAAGGATTCACTGTTGTATCATAGTAATCGGCAACAGCAATAATTCGAGCTCCTAATGGAATGTTAGCACCTCGTAGATGTTTTGGATAACCAGAGCCATCCCATTTTTCGTGGTGGTAACGAATATAAGGCAAGATTTGTTGGCAGCAAGGGTAGTTTTCGATCATATTGGCACCACTTGCAGCATGTTGCTTATACTTGGACATTTCTTGCTTATTTAGATATGGAGATTTTTGAATTAATGCATTAGGTACCATTAATAGCCCTACATCATGAAGTAAAGCTGCGTGACGAATTTGTTCAATTTCATTTAATGGTAAGCCCATTTTAGCAGCAATACTAACTGCATAGTTTGAAACTTGGATAGAATGAGTATAGAGATGATAGCTTTTCATTTGTATCATCTGCAAAAGCTGAGCGCTTATTGCTTCTAAACTGTCCTTTTCCAGTTCATACAACCCAGATGGTTGCATCAATGATAACATAAACATAATAAACCCCTCTAACTAACGTACAGAACATTTGGTACAACCCCTCGTACTTATGTTCATATCGTACAACTTTAGGCCGTTCTAATTTAACAGTATACAAATTATACACCATAAATTATGTTTTGTGTATGACACGTATGTTCTTGCATACATGTTGTATTCATATTTGGCATACTAAAATGAATTGACTTTTTGAGAATACACTAGATATAGTACCTTGAAAAAAATAATTTTAGAATTATTAAAAATAATATGAAGAATTTTTTTAGGTTTTCTATTCCAATTTTCTATACATCAAGAAATAGGGGTTGCAAAAAAATATTCTCATTGGTCTGAGAACTCATCGTTATTATGTTTGGCTTTTTGATTTATACCATCTATTTTCATTACTAGATTTGTTATTATACTATTGTAGGTTTATATATATATACTATATGCTACCTATATAATTATCTTTTACCTAGACATGAATACTCTTATTCTTTATAATACGTCTATACGGGTCTGTGGTTGAAAGTCGATGCCAGTCGCAGGCAAAACGATCCACATAAGCAGTCTAAGCGACTGTGAGCATGGTGCGGCTTAGGTGTAAGTCCTGCCGGTTAAACCGAGAGGGGTAGTAGTGGGGAGTCTCAGACTTATGAGCGAACCCTCCAGCAGGCGAGTGTGGGGGCAAAGACCAGGTCAGCCGTATACGGGCACATGAGGCTTTTCTCATGTGCTTTTTTCTTTTTATACATTTGTATATTCAAGAATCTATAGAAATCCACTACCTATGGGAAAGTTTCTATACATAGCTGTAATATTTATACATTACATGTATAAAAATAAAAAATATAGATATAGGAATTTTTGCGATATTTTTGGAATTTTTTTATACAAATTTATTGACATAATTATACTAACTATATATACTGTTATAAAGTAGTAGTAAGTTAGAATGATGAGGTTCATAATATGATAAATAGCAAGTTGAAAAAATTAATTGTTGGCAGTTGTATGTTAGTTATGGCAGGTTCTTTAGTTGGTGGTTGTGGTTCTTCTAGTCAAACAACATCTAATAAACTTGTAGTAGGTACTAATGCAACATTTGTTCCATTTGAATTTAAGGATGAAAAAACTCAAGACTATACAGGTTTTGACATTGAATTAATCCGCGCTATTGGTAAACGTATTAATAAAGATGTAGAGCTTAAAAATATAGCTTTTGATGCTTTGATTCCAGCTTTGAATACTCGTGATATCGATGTTGCTGCATCTGGTATGACTATTACAAAAGCTAGAAGTGAAAAGGTATTATTCTCTTCTCCTTATTATGAAAATGCATTAGCAGTAGTTTATAAAGATGGTACAGCTGTGAACTCTCTAGATGATTTGAAAGGTAAAAAAATTGCCGCTCAATTGGGGACTACTGGAGCAGATCTTGCACATAAAATTGAAGGTACTGCAGTAAAAGAATTTGACCATAGTAATGAAGCTTTGTTAGAATTACAAAATGGTGGTGTTGATGCAACTGTAATTGATTTACCTGTTGCACAGTATTACAGCACTAAGCATCCTGACCAACACATCAAATTTATGGCATATCCAAATACAAAAGAATATTTGGGCTTAGCAATGAATAAAGATAATAAAGCGTTGCAAGAACAAATTAATAAAGCAATTGCCGATATGAAGGCAGACGGTGAATTTAATACATTATATAAAAAATGGTTCAATGTAGATGCACCTGCTGATATGCCAGTGGTTTTAGAATTTAAATAATAGGAGAGATTATGAGTTTTAATTGGGGGTTAATTGCGGATAATTTGCCGCTTTTATTACAAGGTGCACTTGTGACCGTAGAAATTACAGCTATGTCTGTAGGCTGTGGTTTCTTTATCGGTTTGTTAGTATCTTTAGCTAATTTATCTAAATTTAGTTTAGTTAGATTACTAGCCAAATGTTATGTAGATATCATTCGTGGTACACCACTTTTGGTACAAATTTTCTTGATTTATTTTGCTTTACCAATGATTACAGGTCAACGTATCGATCCGTTTATTGCAGCTGTTACGGCATGTAGTATTAACTCTGGTGCATATGTGTCTGAAATTTTCCGTGCTGGTATTCAGTCTATTGATAAAGGTCAAATGGAGGCTGGTAGATCTCTTGGTTTAACTTGGGGTCAAACAATGCGTTATATTATTATGCCTCAAGCTTTCAAAGCAATTATTCCACCATTAGGTAATGAATTTATTGCCATGTTGAAAGATTCCTCTTTGGTTTCTGTTATCGGCTTCGAAGAGTTGACACGTCGTGGTCAATTAATTATTGCTAAAACCTATGCATCCTTTGAAATCTGGGGTACAGTTGCCGTTATTTATCTTATTATGACGGTGACAATCTCACAATTAGTTGGATATCTTGAAAGGAAATATAGCATTAAATGATTAAATTAGAAAATGTACATAAATCCTTTGGTAAAAATGAAGTACTAAAAGGTATCAACCTACATATTAAACAAGGTCAAGTAGTTGTAATTATTGGGCCATCTGGTTCTGGTAAAAGTACTGTACTACGTACTATGAATTATTTAGAAGAACCTACATCTGGTAAGGTTATCGTTGATGGCATGGATCTATCTGATAAGAAAAAATTAAATGAAGTACGTGCTGAAGTGGGTATGGTTTTCCAAAACTTTAATTTATTTCCACATATGACCGTGATGGACAACTTAACATTGGCACAAACTAAGGTTCGTAAAACATCTACTGATGAGGCTAAAAAAATTGGTCAAGCTTTACTTGATCGAGTTGGCTTAGGTGATAAAGCTAATGCATATCCTGATTCTTTATCTGGCGGTCAAAAGCAGCGTGTTGCTATTGCTCGTGCTTTGGCTATGAAACCTAAAGTAATGCTATTTGATGAACCAACATCTGCTCTTGATCCTGAAATGGTTAGTGAAGTTCTGGATGTAATGAAGTCTCTTGCAGAAGATGGCATGACGATGGTTATTGTTACTCATGAAATGGGCTTTGCCAAAAAAGTAGCGGATAGAGTGTTATTTGTTGATGGTGGTTTGATCTTAGAAGATGATACACCAGAACGTGTATTTGACTCACCAACAAATGAAAGAACAAAAATCTTTCTTGGATAAAAATTCTATTAGATTAATTTATAAAATTATAGGAAGTAAACTCTAGAAATAGAGCTTGCTTCCTATTTTTTTATATTTTTAAAAGTGAACTTTTTTTGTTCATATTAAATTTCATAATATATGTATTGCTATATATCTATTAATATATTTTATAGCATTGTGTGAAATGAATTGACTATTAAGAATATGTATAAGGTTTTCACACATATATTAATCTAAAAAAATACGATTATGCCTATAAATATTTGTGATATAACAATAATTTATACAGCCTTTTTGTGAAGTGATAATTTTTTTAATTCATATATTTTTATGATTATAAAATTATGTAATAAATTTATAGGTTGTTCGTAATTATTTATAATACTGATAAATAAAGGGATTTTTTTCGATGATTAGGAGAGACGTATTCTCAAGTATTAATATTTGTATATTCATTAAAAAAATGTTGATATTATTGTTTGATATTTTATACATGCTGTGTTATGATACAGATATAGAGCAAGACAGTAAGACAATAAATATATTTTTAGGAGGAAATTACCATGTTAGGTAAAAGTAAAATGGTTCAGCGCAGAAAAAAAGGTTATGGTTTTATTGAACGTGAAGACGGTAGCGATGTATTCGTACACTACTCTGCGATCCAAGACGAAGGCTTCAAATCTTTGACAGAAGGTCAAAAATGTTGAATTCGATATCGTTGATGGTAACCGTGGACCTCAAGCTGCTAACGTTGTTAAAGCGTAATCACATACAAAAATTATTCATAAAAACAACATATAACAAAAACCTCGACATACTATTATGTCGAGGGTTTTTTTGATTTTTGTGGTAAAAATATACATATTTCTACAAAAAAATATAAAAATTTTTTTATAGAAAAAAAGAGGAGTTTTATATGTAGATGTAGAAATACTAAATATAACACGAGAGATAAGGTTACATGATACCACACACTCGTATCTCGTGGATGATTTTTAGAAAGGGTGTTGACTTATGAAAGTAGCAATCAGAGGAAAAAACATTGAAGTGACAGATGCTTTAAGAGCATACATCGAGAAAAGATTGAGCAAATTAACTCGTTACTTCGATGATGAGTTAGATGCACAAGCGGTTCTATCCGTTGTTAAAGATAAGTCCACAATTGAGCTTACATGCTTCGTTGATAAAATTGTTCTTCGCGGTGTAGAAACTAACGATGATATGTATGCTGCTATTGATTTAGTAGTAGATAAAATCGTTCGCCAAATTCATAAACATAAAACTCGTTTAGCTAAACGTTTCAAAAAACAAGAAGCTTTCCATCCAGAAGTGTTGGCAGCTCCTGTGGAAGAAGAAACTATCGAAGTTGTAAAACGCAAACACTTTGCAGTGCGCCCAATGGATGTAGAAGAAGCGATCTTGCAAATGAACCTTATTGGTCACGACTTCTTTATGTTCTTCAATGCTGAAACTGAAGCAATGAACGTTGTATATCGTAGACATGATGGTTTCTATGGTTTAATTGAGCCAGAACTTCAATAACCTATAATGTCGGCTGAACTTAATCCTAACTCCTTTCTACTTTTAATCAGCCGATTATTATACTAAGGTGGATGACCGTTTTGAGTCATCCACCTTTTTTGTAAAAAATACTATAAATAATCGTGAAATGCCTTGAATTCTTTGACTATTCAAGGCATTTTCGTTATAATAAATTAGATAAAATAATGTAAGATGTCCTGTAGAGGAGTGATTTGTTTGTTAGGCTTTTTACAAAGGCTATTAGGCAATAACAACGCTAAAGAAATCAAAAAAATGCGTGCTATTGCTGATCATATTAATGAAATCGAACCAAATTATGTTAAATTAAGTGATGCTAATTTAGTGGCAAAAACCGATGAGTTTAAACGTCGTTTGCAAAAAGGGGAAACGTTGGACGACCTATTGCCAGAAGCATTTGCTGTCGTTCGTGAAGCATCTAAACGCGTATTGGGTATGCGTCATTTTGACGTACAGTTAATGGGTGGTATTTGCTTACATAATGGTAATATCGCTGAAATGCGTACGGGTGAAGGTAAAACATTAGTTGCTACATTGCCAGTATATCTTAATGCGTTGACAGGTAAAGGCGTGCACGTAGTTACAGTAAATGATTATTTGGCTACTCGTGACAGCGAGCAAATGGGTCGTTTATATAATTTCTTAGGCCTTTCCACAGGTCTTATTGTAGCTAATCTCGATTTTAACCAACGTAGAGAAGCATATGCATGTGATATTACGTATGGTACAAATAACGAATTTGGTTTTGACTATTTGCGCGATAATATGGTATCTGATGTACTTCAAATGGTACAACGTCCATTAAATTATGCTATTGTCGATGAAGTTGACTCCATCTTAATCGATGAAGCAAGAACTCCGTTAATCATTTCTGGTCCTGGTCAACGTTCCACAGATAATTACTATAAACTTGCTAAAATTGTTCCTCACCTTGTAAGAGATGAAGACTATATCATCGATGAGAAACAAAAAACTATTGCGCCTACCGATTCTGGTATCGAAAAGGTAGAGCAAATGCTTGGCGTTGAAAACTTATATGATGCCGAAAATATCGAGTTGAATCATTTGCTTGGTGCTTCTTTACGTGCCTATGCAATGATGCACCGCGATACTGACTACGTAGTTAAAGACGGTGAAGTTGTTATCGTCGATGAATTTACAGGGCGTTTAATGTTTGGTCGTCGTTATTCTGATGGCTTACATCAAGCTATCGAGGCTAAAGAAGGCTTGAAAGTTGAACGTGAAAGCCAAACTTTGGCATCTGTTACATTCCAGAACTACTTCCGTATGTATGAAAAATTAGCTGGTATGACTGGTACAGCTAAAACAGAGGAAAAAGAGTTTATCGACATCTATGGTTTAGAAGTAATTCCAATTCCTCCAAATAAACCATTGATTCGTATAGATTTACCGGATCAAATTTTCAAAACTAAAGCTGCTAAATATCGTGCAGTAGTTCGTAATGCTGTAGAACGTCATAAAGTAGGTCAGCCGCTTTTAATCGGTACTACATCTATTACACAATCTGAAGAACTTTCAGACATGTTGTTACGTGCCGGAGTTCCTCATAGTGTATTGAATGCTAAACACCATGAAAAAGAAGCTGAAATCGTTGCTAATGCTGGTCAAATGGGCATGGTAACTATTGCTACAAACATGGCTGGTCGTGGTACAGACATTACCCTTGGTGAAGGTGTACCTGAATTAGGTGGTTTAGCTATTTTGGGTACGGAACGCCATGAAAGTCGTCGTATTGATAATCAGTTACGCGGTCGTTCTGGGCGTCAAGGTGACCCTGGTTCTTCTCAATTCTTCTTATCCTTAGAAGACGATTTAATGCGTATCTTTGGTGCTGATAATATTACAGGCATCATGGATAAACTTGGTATGGAAGAGGATGAACCTATTGAGCATTCTTTGATTACAAAATCTATTGAACGAGCTCAAAGAAAGTTGAAGATCATAACTACAATATTCGTAAATATGTCCTCGAATATGATGATGTTATGAATCAACAACGTGAAGTGTTATATGAACAACGTCGTCGTATTTTGCGCAACGAATCTTTGCGTGAAACGATTAATGAAATGATTGATAAGCTTGTTACTGATTCTGTAGATGCTTATGCTGATGAAAAGCTTTATCCAGAAGAATGGGATTACGAAGGTCTCTACAAGCACTTGAGTCAATATTTCTTAACCGAAGAGATTATGACTCCTCAAGATATGGAGGAATATACTCGTCAAGAATTATTAGAACGCTTATTGGAAATTGCTCATGAAGAGTACCAAGACCGTGTTAATATGCTTGGTGAGGCTATGTTTAGTCAACTTGAGAAGGCTATTATGTTGCGCGTTGTCGATAACAAATGGATGGAACATTTGGATAATATGGACATGTTGCGTGAAGGTATTGGCCTTCGTGCATATGGTCAAAAAAATCCATTGGTGGAATATAAATTTGAAGCCTTTGAGATGTTCCAAAACATGATTGCAGCAATCCAAGATGAAACAATCATGGCGTTATACAAAATTCGTGCACAATTGATTCAAGAACTAGAAGAACCAGTTGATCACTTAGAAGGTGCACAATCCCATCATGAAGATGTGTTGGAGCCACAAAACGAAGACTAAGATTTGTGAATGGCACGTTGCTCAATGGGACTTCCAGTGGGCAACGGCCATTTTTCTATTTTATTAAGGTAATAGTTTATCAATATAATAGGCTAATAAGTTAAAGGTGGTGAGCATAAATTGTTAGAAGATTTAAAACCAATAATTTCTAATCTGGAAGAACGTATTTATGGAATGAGGGATTCACTTTAACATCGCTCAGAAAGAAGATCGAATTTTTACACTCGATGTACAGATGAGTGATCCTACATTTTGGGATAATCCAGATAAGGCTCGTGAGATTTCTCAAGAGGCTACACAACTTAAAAATGCTGTGGAAAGCTATAAGCAACTTGTTAGTGATATTGAAGATGCCAACGTAATGCTTGAAATGGCTATCGAAGAAGATGATAGTTCTATGGAGAGTGAAATTAAAGAATATGTTAAAGCCATAGAAGAAACTGTAGAAAAACAAGAGGTTCTCTTGTTATTAAGCGGTGAATATGATGCTAATAATGCAATTTTGACCTTCCATGCTGGTGCAGGTGGTACGGAAGCACAAGATTGGTGCTCCATGTTAATTCGTATGTACTTGCGTTGGGCTGAAAAATCTGGTTTTTCTATTGAACTCATGGATGAACAACCAGGTGATGAGGCTGGTACTAAATCTTCTACGTTCCTTATTAAGGGCGAAAATGCTTTTGGTTATTTAAAATCTGAAAAAGGTGTTCATCGTTTAGTTCGTATTTCTCCATTTGACGCTGCTGCACGTCGACATACTTCTTTTGCTGCTGTCGATGTAATGCCAGAAATTGATGATACTGTTGAAATCAATATCGATATGAAGGATGTACAGGTAGATACTTATCGTGCCAGTGGTGCCGGTGGTCAGCACATCAATAAAACTGACTCTGCCGTACGTATGACACATAAACCGACAGGTATTGTTGTACAATGTCAAACACAACGATCTCAAATGCAAAATAGAGAACAAGCATTGCGCTTATTACGTGCTAAATTATTTGAATTAGAGCTTGAAAAACAAGCTGAGATTAAAGAACAAATTGGTGGTACATACCAGGCCATAGAGTGGGGCAGTCAAATTCGTTCTTATGTATTCCATCCTTATAATCTTGTTAAAGATCATCGTACTAATGTTGAAACAGGTAATGTTCAAGCTGTCATGGATGGTAATCTTGATCAATTTATTGAAGGTTTCTTGAAGAAAGAAGCGAACTTAACAATTTAGGAGATAATTATGAAAAAATTTTTGCTATTCCTATTAGTGTTGATTATTGCATTAGCTGCAGCAACACAATTCTTATTACCTTCTTATATTAGTTCCCGTATTGAAAAAGCAATTAAATGATTCTTTAAAACCATCAGCACAAAGTGTTAATGTTGAGTCTCAACCTGGATTCAAACTATTGTATGGTGAAGCTGACCATGTGTATGGCTCTTTAGATAATGTTAAGCTTGGTAAACTTAATTTTGCAACTTTCCAATATGATGCAAAACAGATTCTTGTTAATCCAATCTCCCTGTTAGCGAGTCAAGAAATTGATGTTGTTAGTGTAGGTAATGCTAGTATCGATGGTACTGTTACAAATTCTGATTTAGCTGCATTCTTGAGTACTCAAGCGGGCAGTGAAATTAAAGATGTTAATGTAACTATTGATAAAGACAATATTAGTTTAACAGGTCAAATGAATGTGGGAATGGTATTTAAAGGTGCCGTTAAATTGGATGGTAACTTAGAGTTGAATAATAATAAACTATTATTTTCACCTAAAAAATTCACCATTAATGGTGCTACAATTCCTGGTTTGACATCTAATGTGTTAGAAGATACAGAGATTTACGATTTCAATAATTTCCCTATTCCTGTAAAAGCAGATACTTTAACTACTGATAATGGCCAAATTCGCATTAAAGTTAAACCTATACTCAACTAGAAAGGATTTGCTGTGAATCATCGGAACACACATAAAAGTAAGTACTCATGGATTCTCATACTTTGTATTATTGTAGGGCTTTTATCTTCTTTATACTTGGTATTTGAACGCCATCAAATTGAAAAATCTCAAAATCATATTGAAAACATCGTTGATTATGACGCTGTTTTACGAGCAAATGCCTTTGAAAAGCGCACCCAACAAGAAGCGTTTGATGCACTTCGCAATGCAGGTGTAACAGCATTTGCTATTTATGACCGTACTTTAGAAAAAGCAAAAGATGCGGGGCAAGTAAAAGTCTTAACGTCTGAAGAGATGGATTCTGTTCGTGTTAATGGCGCGTCTATTAAACATGGTGCCACATACGTAGGTCTTATCTCTGGTAAAGAAGGTTATTACAAAGAAATTCGTGAAGATTTATATCATCGCATTGGCAAGGATAAGGTTAAAGAACTTAATACAAGTATCGGCCCTGTTCTAGAGTTGTATGGGGCTACAGCAGATAGCTATGCAAAGATGAATCTTGGTATTTCTAAATTACAAGCTCAAGAAGTAGCTGATCGTGGCTTTAATGTTATCGTTCGTCCTACGAACTATAGAAATGTTACATCTGAAGATCTTCAATATGTATTCAAACGTCTTGAAGGTATTCCACATGTAACAGGTATGATTTTTGCAGGTAAAGAAGCTCTTGGCGCACCAAACTTAACTGATGAAACATTAGAGTTACTTCACAAAAATCATATTCCATTAGTAGGTATCGAAGCAGTTAACCAGCTACAATATGAGCCTCAACAAGGTTTCTTAGAAATGGCTGCTAAGGATGAATATAGTGTTGGGCGTGTCTATACTATTGCTAAAGATGAATTGAAGAAAATTACGCCTGAAGAAGCAGCTCAACGTTTTTATATTAGTGATATTGAACGTAATATTCGTTTTAACTTGTTTCCTATGTATGAAACAGGCGTAAACAATGAAACTGTATTACAAACAACCATAAACTATATTGGTATGGCTACGGAAAAACTTGCTGCTAAAGGCTATGAATTTGGTCCTGCAGATATTTATCCACCGTATACTCCAAATCCATTGTTAGTAGTTCTTACTATGACTGGTGCTATTGCACTCTTTGTATATGTTGTTCAAATGCTAATTCCAATGCCTAAACATACACAATTGGTTGCATTTTTTGGTATTTCCTTAGTATCTATCGTTGGATTTATCGTTACAAGTGGTACTTTAATAACTCAAATTTGGGCTTTATCTAGTGCTGTTATGGCTCCAGTGGGGCTATGATCCGCCTGATGGAAGAGTGGCGTCGTTATGACGGTGTACGTCCTTTAGGCGCTACTAAGGCTACAGTGCTTGCTTTATTCTATCTCGTAATTGCAGCTTTATTTGCTGCTATTGGAGGCATGTATATTGCATCCTTACTTGGTAATACGAAATTCTTTATGGAATTTGCTATCTTTAGAGGTGTCAAATTAACATTTGTATTACCAGTTATTCTCGTTATGATTGCCTATTTACAACGATTCCCATTGTGGAAGGGGCGCATGATTAACTCTAAAGAAGAAGCGAAGAAGTTCGTAGTAGAATTCCTTACAATGGATGTTAAATTCTATGTATTCTTCGTAGTAGCTGCTCTTGGTGCAGTAGCGTGGGTATTTGTTGGTCGTAGTGGTCATACTGCAGGTGTTCCAGTGCCTACTTCTGAACTTATGCTTCGTCGTTTCCTTGAGAATACGATGTATGCAAGACCTCGCGAAAAAGAATTTATTATCGGTCATCCTGCATTAATGCTGCTACCTTTGCATTCTTACGTAAATGGCCTTCAGTGATTCATTTCTTATTAACTCTAGCTGGTGTTATCGGTATTGCTTCTATGGTAGAAACGTTCTGCCATCTTAGAACGCCTGTATTCATGTCTATCATGCGTGGTTATGATGGATTATTGATTGGTGCTCTTTTAGGCTTGCTTCTTATCATTGCAGTACGTTTTATGATGTATGCAACACAATGGTTCCAAGCTAGGGAGGTAGACCATGAGTAATATCGTGATCTCTGGTTATTATGGCTTTGGTAATGCTGGTGATGAGGCTATGCTTTGCGCCATTATCGATGCTATTCGTAATGAAGAGGCCGACGCTCATATTACTGTAATTTCTGGTAATCCTAAGGAGACTAGTAAAAAACACAATATCAATGCAGTTGGTACATTTTCTGCATTCGGTATTTTAAAGGCTATTGCTAATTCTGATCTTGTCATCAGTGGTGGTGGCAGCCTATTACAAGATGCTACTAGTATTCGAAATACTTACTATTATTTAAGTATTATGTCGTTAGCTAAAATGATGGGGAAAAAGGTTATGCTTTATTCCCAAGGGATTGGACCTTTGAATCGACCATCTACTCGCCGAGCTGTAGGTTTTGTATTGCGCTTTGTAGATACAATTACAGTGCGAGACTCTATTTCTAAAGAGGAATTAGAGTCTTTAGGCATTGAGGATGTAGAGGTTACTGCAGATGCTGTACTGGCAATGCAACCAGCTGATTTATCTATTGGAGCTCATATTCTTGAGGGGTATACTTCTAAACTTTCAGAATCAATTGAACAACCTAAGAAGATAGGTGTTGCTGTTCGTAGTTGGAAAGAGGATACCGAATACCGTGAGGCCTTAGCCAATGTATTGAGTCGCTTACAAGAACAAGATAATGTGGAAATTATCTTTATTCCTATGTCTCATCCTGAGGATACAAAAGAAGCTAAGATTATTGCTAGTTATATGCCGAAGGGCGCTATTGTATTGGAGGGACCATTCTCTACGGAGGAACAAGTATCTCTATCCGGTAATGTAGACTTAATGATTGGTATAAGACTACATGCCTTAGTCTTTAGTTCCTTAATGGGGAAACCTGTTATTGGCATTTCTTACGATCCTAAAATCACAAGTTTCTTACACATGATTGGGCAAGAACCTATTGGCACAATGACTCATTTACGTGAAGAAGCTTTATATCAACGGTGTCATAAACTATTGAATTCTCGTGAAGAATATCAATCCTCTTATGACCGCATTGAAACATTGCGCGTAGATTCTCAACGCAATGCAGAAATTGCTATTTCATTACTTAAGAATTATTAATATATTGGATCCTATCCAGAAAGAGAGGTCTCTATGGCTACATTAACACAAGATGTTAAACAATTAGTTCAAGAGAAGGCAAAAGCTATTCGCGTTAGTATTGTACAGTCTGTGACGGCTGCGAAATCCGGTCACCCAGGTGGTTCACTATCTATCGCCGATGTGATGGCCTTATTGTACTATGTAGAAATGAATGTAGATCCAGCAAATCCAAAGGATCCTAATAGAGATCGTTTCGTTCTTTCTAAAGGTCATGCAGCACCTGCATTATATGCTACATTGGCAGAAAAAGGTTATTTCCCTAAAGAAGAACTTTTGAACTTGCGTAAAATTGACCATATGTTACAAGGTCATCCTGATATGAAACATACACCAGGTGTAGATATGTCTACTGGTTCTTTGGGTCAAGGTATCTCTGCGGCTTGCGGTATGGCCTTGGCTGGTAAAATTGATAATGCTGACTATCGTGTATATTCCATTCTTGGTGATGGCGAGCTTGAAGAAGGTCAAGTTTGGGAAGCAGCAATGTTTGCTGGCCATTACAAACTCAATAATTTAACTGCTTTTGTCGATTTCAACGGTCTTCAAATTGATGGAGATATTACAAAAGTGCTTTCTCCATTGCCAATTCCAGAAAAGTTTAAAGCTTTCAATTGGAATGTTATTGAAGTAAATGGTCACGATCTTGATGAACTTCATAATGCTATTGAATCTGCAAAAGCTTTCACAGAAGGCCCAACATGTATTGTAATGCATACTGTAAAAGGTAAAGGCGTTGAAGAAATGGAAGGTCAAGCTGGTTGGCATGGTAAAGCACCAAGCGAAGAACAAGGTGTAGCCTTTGTTAATGAGATTATGGGGGTACAATAATGGGTAAAGCAACACGTGAAGCATATGGTAATGCGCTAGCTCGCATTGGTAAAGAAAATACAAATATTATTGTTTTAGATGCAGATTTATCTAAATCTACTAAAACAGATATTTTTAAAGGTGCATGCCCAGAGCGCTTCTTTAACGTAGGTATTGCAGAGCAAAACTTAATTTCCGTTGGTGCTGGCCTTGCAGCAGCAGGTAAGATTCCATTTGTTTCTTCCTTCTCTATGTTTGCTACAGGTCGTGCTTTTGAACAAATTCGCAATGCTGTATGTTATCCAAAAATTAAATGTAAAAGTATGTGCTACATGCAGGGTATTACAGTAGGTGAAGATGGTGCTACATCAAAGCTTGGAAGATATTTCCTGTATGCGCACATTACCTAATATGACAGTCGTAGTTCCTGCAGACGAGCGCGAAAGCAGAGGCTGTTATTGAATGGGCTGCATCTTATGAAGGCCCTGTATATGTGCGTCTTGGTCGTGCAGGTGTTGATGATGTAACAGCAGAAGGCTATACATTTGTACCAGGAAAATCTACCACATTAGTAGAGGGCTCTGATGTTACAATCATCGCTTGTGGTGCGTTGGTTGGACCTGCTGTAGAAGCAGCAAAAATTGTTAGGTGAGTCTAATGTATCTGCTCGTGTTATCAATATGGCATCTATTAAGCCTATCGATGCAGATGCAATTATAAAAAGCAGCTGCTGAAACAGGCGCTATCGTTACCGCAGAAGAACATAATATCATTGGTGGTCTTGGTTCTGCTGTGTCTGAAGTTGTTGTGGCTAATAAGCCAGTTCCTATGGAATTCGTTGGTGTCCGAGATACATTTGGGGAGAGTGGTACACCAAAAGAATTAATGGCTAAATATGGCTTAACAGCAAAAGACATTGTAGAAGCAGTAAAAACGTGTAATCACTCGTAAATAATTTAAGGGGCCCCCCATGATTGAATTTAAGAATGTTAGTAAAGTCTATGATAATGGTTCTGTTGCATTAGACGATGTGTGTTTAACCATTAACGATGGTGAATTTATCCTCGTTTGTGGTCACAGTGGTGCAGGGAAATCAACTCTATTTAAGTTGTTGACACATGAAGTTGTGCCAGACACTGGTACAGTTATCGTCGATGACTTTGATGTTACGCGCATGAAGCGTAGCAAAATTCCGAAATTACGTAGAAAGCTAGGAGTAGTATTCCAAGACTTCCGTCTATTACCAAATAAAAACGGTAGCTGAAAAATATAGCCTTTTGCTCTCGAAGTAATTGAAGAAAAACCAAAAATCATTAAAGAAAAGGTGAGTCATGTATTAGAGCTTGTTGGTTTAAGTGATAAGGCTAATGATTTACCAGAGGATCTATCTGGTGGTGAACAGCAGCGTGTGGCTATTGCTCGTGCTATTGTTAATCGCCCATCCGTACTCATTGCTGATGAGCCTACAGGCAACCTAGATCCTGATACAAGTAAGGATATTGTAGATTTGTTCAAGCATATCAACAATTTTGGCACTACCGTTATTATGGTTACCCATAATATGGATCTTGTTTCGTATTTAAATAAACGCGTTATTCGTTTAAAAGACGGCCGCGTTCAAAGTGACAATATGAGAGGTGCAGAAATTAATGAAGCCTAGAACGATAAAATATTATTTTAAAGAAGCTCTGAAATCTATGAAGCGTAACGGGCTTATGACCTTGGCGTCCATTTCTACAGTAGCTTTATCCTTATTTATGCTTGGTGTATTCCTTTGTGGTGTTATCAATTTGAATAATATGGCATCTAGCTTGGAAAACCAAGTACAGTTGAGCATTTACTTAAAAGACGGCTTAACAACAGAACAAATTATGTCTGTAGGTAAGCAAATTAAGGCCATACCTAATCTTAAAAAGCTTGAGTTTGTTAATAAAGAACAAGCTATGAAAGAGTTTAAAGAGCGTCTTGGTGATCAACAACAATTAGTTAATGCTTTAGGTGGTGTAAACCCATTACCTAATTCTTATGTATTAACTTTTGATAATCCTAGTGATGTAAAGGCAACTGCAAAGCTAGCTACGACCTTCCAGGGTGTAGAAAGTACACATTATGGTCAAGATATCGTAGAAGAGCTCTTCCGCATTACTCAAGTTATTCGTATTGGTGGTATTGTATTGATTGCCTTTTTAGCAGCTGCTACATTATTTATTATTTCTAATACGATTCGGTTGACTGTATTTGCACGACGTAAAGAAATTGCAATCATGAAATATGTAGGTGCTACTAATGGCTTTATCCGTTGGCCGTTCTTGATTGAAGGCATGTTGTTAGGCTTAATTGGTGCTATCATTGCCGTTCTTTGCGTTGGTGAATTCTATCACTTTATTACTATGGAAGTATCTGAATCTTTAGCATTCTTCCCATTAGTACCAATGTTCCCATTCTTCTATGATGTGGCTATCTATATTTTAGGTGGTGGCATAGTAGTAGGTGCTATTGGTAGTACTATTTCTTTAAAACAATACATGAAGGTGTAATGTTTATGAAATATAAAACATTAAAATCCCGTCTTGTAGCAACCATTTTAACGGGTATAGTCGTACTGGGAACACCTCTATACATCGTTGCAGAAGACGAAGATTTAACGAATCAACTCGATTCGATTCAACAACAAGTAAATCAGCAAAATGCTATTAAAGCAGATGCTGAAACCGTCATTGTTAGCGTGTCTGAGCAATTACGTCAAATTGAAGAACAATTGCGTCAAGCTCAACAACAATTAGAAGTAATTCAACAGCAACGTATAGCAGTAGAAAATGATATTACTGTTAATGAAAAGTTACTTGCTGAAGCACAAAAGCGTTTAGAAGGACGTGAAGCTGTTTTCTATAAACGTGTACGTGATATTTATATCAATGGTCGTTTAAGTTATTTAGATGTAGTTATTGGTTCTAAAGACTTTAAAGACTTTGCAAATCGTTTAGAAATCTTAAAGCGTATCATTGATTCAGATATTAAGTTAATTGATGAAATTAAAAAAGAGCGAGCTGAAATAGCTGCTCGTAAGCAAGCCCTTGAACAATCTCGTGCTAAATTAGTAGAGCTTGAAAAAGCGGCAGTGGCTAAACAAGCTGAAATTGAACAGAAGAAACAAGAGCGTGAAGTAGTTCTACAAAAAGCACAAAATGATCGTGCTGTAGCAATGCAAGCTGTAGAAGAACTAAACGCATCATCTGCTCAAATTACAGCTCTCTTAAAAGCTCGCCAAGCAGAACGTGCAGCAGCACGTGCAGCTGCAGAAGCAGCAGCGGCAGCAGCGGCTCAACAAGCTGCACCAAGTTATTCTTGGGTACAAGGGTCTGGTCAACTTGGCTGGCCTGTTAGTGGTGAAATTACTTCACCATATGGCTATCGTACACATCCAATTTGGGGCACTACAATTTACCATTCAGGCATCGATATTGGTGTTGATGAAGGTACACCTGTTCATGCTGCTGATGGAGGTACTGTTGTTTGGTCTGGCTGGATGGGTGGTTATGGTTATGCCGTAGTTATCGATCATGGTAACGGTATGTCTACATTATATGCGCATAACTCTGAGCTAGCTGTTTCTGAAGGTCAAGATGTTGGTAAAGGCCAAGTTGTAGCCTATGCTGGTAGTACTGGTAACAGTACAGGACCACACGTACATTTTGAAGTTCGTATAAGTGGGGATCCAGTGGATCCTATGGGATATTTATAATATGAAATTTGACACACGTACGGTGTTATGGAGTCTATTGAAATATATAGGCTCTGGCATCGTCATTATGTGGCTTACATTTTGGTATCTTTCCGGTTCATTCTGGGGATTGCCAAGATTATTTGTAGCCTACTATGCTGCGAGTCAAGTATTTATGACACCGACGGCTAAATCTACTCTTTATGATGGTATGCTTAAAGGTTTAATTGACTCTTTGGGAGAACCGCATAGTGTTTACTAGATGCAGAAGAATATAAGTCCATGAAAATGCAAACATCTGCAACTTATGCAGGTGTAGGCATGGTTCTTGGAACTGATGATAAAGGTTTACATGCTGTTAGCGTTATGGAAGATCAACCAGCTTTTAAAGCAGGAATCAAGCCTGGAGATCATATCATTGCTATTGATGGACAATCTACTAGTGACATCACCGTAGAGGAAGCATCCTCTAAAATTCGTGGTGAAGCAGGTACTGTTGTAGCCCTTGATATTGAACGGAATGGTGAAAAGTTGCATTTCGATATCACTCGAGAATCCATTGTTCTTCCTACTGTTAAAAGTAAAATGCTAACTAGTACAGTTGGTTATATTCGCATTAGTCAATTTCGCTGAGAATACGGCAGATGATTTTGCTACTCAGTTTAAAGAGCTTCAAGCTCAAGGTATGAAGGCACTTGTATTAGATTTGCGAGATAATCCAGGTGGCTTACTTTCAACAACTGAAAAAATATCCAACTATATCATGCCTCCAGGTACATTAGTAACAGTACAAAATCGGGCTGGTAAAAAGGATGTTTATAAGTCTGATGGTCCTGAAGTGGCTATTCCTTTAGTCGTTTTAGTAAACAAAGGCTCTGCTAGTGCATCTGAAATCATAGCAGGGGCCGTTCAAGATCGTAAATTAGGTACTATTGTAGGTACTAATACATATGGCAAAGGTACAGTTCAAACTATATATCCAAGTTTAGATAATGAGGGTATTAAAGTTACCATTGCCAAATACCACACACCAAGTGACCGCATTATTGACGGAACTGGTATTAAACCTGATGTGGAAATAGAGTTACCGAAAGGTGTAAATCCATCTAGCAAATTAGATGATATTCAAATTAAAAAAGCATTAGAGATATTACAACAATAATGCATAGGAGTTAAATTATGTTTATAGATAGAGCGCGCGTCTTTGTTAAGGCTGGTGACGGTGGGGACGGCATGTCTAGCTTCCGTCGTGAGAAATACGTGCCAAATGGCGGTCCTAGTGGCGGCGATGGTGGTAAAGGGGCGGACGTTATTTTTAAAGCGGACAAGAATATTAATACTCTTGTAGACTTTAGATATAAACGTCAATTCAAGGCACCTGCTGGTGGTAATGGTGAAAGTTCCAACAAACATGGCCGTGGTTCTGAACCACTTATCATTCCTGTTCCTTTGGGGACAGTCATTAAAGAGGAAGAAACGGGCAAAGTTTTCTGCGACCTCGTTAATGATGGCGATACATTTGTTATTGCTAAAGGCGGCCGTGGCGGTCGCGGTAATGCTCGTTTCCAAACGAGCGCTAATCGTGCGCCAACATTTGCAGAAAAAGGTGAACCAGGTGAAGAATTCTGGTTACAATTAGAGCTAAAAGTATTAGCAGATGTAGGCTTATTAGGTTATCCATCTGTTGGTAAATCTAGTATTTTGCGTAAAGTATCTAAAGCTCAACCCGAGGTAGCGGCGTACCACTTTACTACATTGACACCAGTTCTAGGTGTTGTAACTATTTCCGGTGACCGTAGCTTTGTATTAGCCGATATTCCTGGTCTTATTGAAGGGGCAAGTGAAGGTGTTGGCTTAGGTCATAACTTCTTGCGTCATGTAGAACGTACGAATATTTTAATTCATGTTCTTGATGTATCTGGTATGGAAGGCCGTGACCCTAAGGTTGACTTTGATGCTATCAACGAAGAGCTACGTAAATATTCTGAAAAATTAGCTAATAAAAAGCAAATCGTTGCTCTTAATAAAATCGATATGGTCTTTGATGATACCACAATTCCAGATAATAAAAAATACTTTGAAGATAAGGGCTATGAAGTATTCCTTATCAATGCATTGAGCGGTGAAGGTTTACCAGAGCTTATGGAACGAGCTTACTACTATGTAGAAAACTACGAACCAGAGCCTGAAGCGACTGATGATACAGTTGTTTATGAAGCGAAACAGGATGTAGAGTTTGTTATCACTCGTGGTGATGATGCTGCCTTCTACATTACTGGTAAACGTATTGAACGATTAGTTGCTATGACAAATCTTAGCGACGATCAATCTCTTCGTAGATTCCAACGTATTTGGCGTTTTATGGAGCTCGATGCTAAGTTGAAAGAAAAAGGTTGTAAAGACGGTGATGAAGTTGTAATTGGGGATCAACGCTTTACATTCCAAGAGTAGGAGATATAATGACAGGAAAACAAAAACGGTATTTACGTTCTTTAGCTGCTACTATGCCACCAGTTGTACAAATTGGTAAAAATGGCTTAGAAGATAGTGTTATTGATAGCGCTCGTGCAGCGTTGATGGCTCGTGAGTTAATTAAAGTGAAATTACACAATAACAGCCCTGAAGATAAAACTATTTTCGAAGAACTAGCGGATATGCTAGGTGCTGAGCTAGTGCAAGTTATTGGCTTTAATGGCGTTTTGTATAAAGCTAAAAAAGAACCAAAAATTATTTTACCTAAATAGTTTTGAAATCATTTCTATTAATATGTTGTAGTTAAGAAACTGTTAACCTTAGGAGGTTAGTCTATGCGCAGCGCTATCGTAAATGCTAAACGAATTGTAGTCAAAGTTGGTAGCAGTACGCTTTGTTACGCTAATGGTCATTTAAATTTAGAGCGTATTGAAAGATTAGTACGACAATTATCAGATTTGGCTAACCAAGGTAAAGAGGTAATCCTTGTTTCTTCTGGTGCTACAGGAGCTGGACTTGCTCCACTAGGTTTTAAAGAGAAGCCTAGAGATCTTGTACTTAAGCAAGCAGCAGCAGCGGTCGGCCAAGGCATTCTTATCCATATGTACGAGCGCATGTTTCGTGAATATGGACGTACTGTAGGGCAAATTCTCTTAACAAAAGAGGATAGCACTGGACGTCATAGTTATCTTAACTTACGTAATACATTACATACTTTGTTGCAACTTAATGTTATTCCCATAATCAACGAGAATGACGTGGTTGCTATTGAAGAGTTTAAAAATAGGCGATAATGATACTTTATCTGCTACTGTGGCAGGTATTGTAGATGCTGATTTACTTATCATTTTGTCTGATATTGAAGGTTTATATACGGCTAATCCAGCAACCCATCCAGATGCTACCTTAATAGAAACAGTTTCTGAAATTACAGATGAAACGTATGCTATTGCAGGTGGTGCTGGTTCTAATATGGGCACTGGTGGTATGTATACTAAAATTAAAAGCGGCTCACATGGCGACAAACTCTGGTGTACCTATGGTTATTACCTCTGGTGAAGTAGAGGACTCTGTTCGTCGCGTATGTAAGGGTGAACAAATCGGTACTCTCTTTGAAGCACATGATGCTGGTCTATCAGGGAAACATCATTGGCTAGCCTTTGGTAAGCGGTTGAAGGGCTCCATTACTATTGATGATGGTTGTGCTCGTGCTGTTTTAGATAAAGGGGCTAGTATATTACCTGCTGGTATTGTTGATGTGGAAGGTACATTTGGACCTGGTGATACAATTTCTATTTATCATAATGGGAAAGAAATTGGACGTGGTCTTATCAACTATAGTGTTGATGATATGAAAGCTATTAAAGGTCATAATACTAACGATATAGCTCAGCTTTTAGGTATTAATACGACGTATGATGAAGCTATACATCGTAATAATCTAGTTTTATTACACTGAGGATATAATATGAACCAGTACGAAGAAATTTGTAAAGATATGGGCCTGAGAGCTAAAGCAGCTGCTTTTGAATTAGCTCAACTTGATCAAGGTACGTTAGATGCTGCATTATTAGCAATCGCTGATGCTGTGGAAGCACAAACTGATGAAATCATGGCCGCCAATAAGCAAGATTTAGATAAATCTGGGGACTATAATGTACCTCAAACTATGATTGATCGATTAACGTTGACCCCTAATCGAATTGCTCAAATGGCTGAAGGGGTTCGTCAAGTCGCGGCTCTTGAAAGCCCTGTGGGATCTGTTATGGAAACGATTACACGTCCTAATGGCTTGATTATAGAAAAAAGAGCAGTACCTTTTGGTGTGATTGGTATTATTTTTGAAGCGCGCCCCAATGTGACTATCGATGCTGGTGTACTTTGTTTAAAAACTGCAAATGCTACGATTTTACGGGGTGGTAAAGAAGCATTCCATACGAATCAAATCATCGTGTCTATCATGCGTAATACTTTAGAATCTTTAGGCATTAATGGTGATGCTATCCAATTGGTTGAGGTTCTTGATCGAGATATGGTTGGCGTACTATTGCAACAACGCGAATACATAGATGTTATTATTCCTCGTGGCGGGGCTGGACTCATTCGCCGTGTCGTAGAGGACAGTAGTATTCCTGTTATTGAAACGGGTAGTGGTGTATGTCATACGTTCGTAGATGAATATGCTAATCTCGATATGGCATTAGACATTGCTATTAATGCTAAAGTGCAACGTCCATCGGTATGCAACGCTATGGAAACTTTGTTAGTTCACCAAGCAGTGGCTGATGAATTTTTACCTCGCCTTGATACAGCATTACAAGAATATGGTGTTCGCATTCACGGTGATGAAGCAGTAGCTCAATATATGAGAAATACAATTCCTTTAACAGAGACGTCTTTTAACACAGAATACAATGATATGGATTTAAATGTGCGTATTGTTCAAAATCTTGAGGAAGCTATTGAGCACGTAAACTACTATACTACACATCACTCTGAGGCTATTATTACTGATGAGCCTATGCGTGCTAGAGTCTTTATGAATTTAGTGGATTGTTCTACTGTATATCATAATGCGTCTACACGCTTTACAGATGGCTTTGAGTTTGGCTTTGGCGCAGAAATTGGTATTAGTACACAAAAACTTCACGCTCGTGGTCCTATGGGCTTACAAGCTTTAACATCTTATAAATACTTCGTATTTGGAGAAGGCCAAGTGCGGACGTGAAGAATATATATTACTTTATAAGGGCATACTACAGATATATTCAAACACCAAAAGGACGATATGAATGGATATCCTATGGAAAGGCATTGCTCTTATTCATCATTATTTGTGTCATTGTCATTAAGGGAGTGACCGCATTATGGTAGAGAAACGTCGTATAGGTATCCTTGGTGGAACTTTTAACCCCATTCATCTAGGTCATCTAATGATTGCAGAGGTTGCTTGTGAAAGCTTAATCTAGAAAAGGTTATATTTGTACCTGCCCGTATTCCACCGCATAAACAGCATGATGTGATAGATAGTCATCATCGCTATGCTATGGCAGCAGCTGCTGTAGCAGATAATCCAAATTTTGAAATTTCTGATATAGAGATGCGAAGAGAAGGTCCATCGTACACAGTAGATACAATTCAACATTTCAAAATTATATATGGTCCAAATGTAGAATTTTATTTTATTGCTGGCACGGATACAATTCGGGCATTGCCGACTTGGAAGTTTATAGAAGAATTATTAGATGAAGTTCATTTTATTGGTGCTACTAGACCAGATGGAACGAGTGTTATTGATGCTACATTAGATGAACTAGGGCCAAAGGCACATGAAAAGATTCATGTTATGGAAGTGCCTGAAATGAAATTATCTGCTACGTATTTACGGGATCGTTTACGATCTGGTAAAACCGTTCGCTATATGTTGCCTAAATGTGTAGTAGATTATATAGAAAAAAACCATATTTATGGGAAGGAATAAAGGATGTTATCTTTTGATGAAATAGAACATAGAGTAAGCCAATGGATGGGTAAAAAAACGCTTTAAGCATACTCTAGGTGTTGTTGAATCAGCCACTCAATTAGCTAAACTGTACAACGTTGATGTAGAGAAAGCGCGTTTAGCGGCATTACTACATGACTGTGCAAAGGAAATGCCACTCAAGGATATGCAGGCTTTGGTAGAGGCTAGTAAATACGAAGCTGATGATGAATTGTTAGCTAATGGTAATTTGTTGCATGGCTTAGCAGGTATGATTCGGGCTGAAAAAGAGTTTTCTATAACTGATTTAGAAGTTTTAGAAGCGATTCGTGTTCATACTACTGGCAAAGTTCATATGTCAAAGCTTGATAAGGTTATATTTTTAGCCGATTATATTGAGCCTAATAGAAATTTTCCAGGTGTGGATGAATTGCGTAGATTAGCACAACAAGACCTAGATAAGGCTGTATTATTGGGATTTGATAACACTATTAATCATCTTATTGAGCAACATCTTTCTATTTATCCTTTGACCATTCTTGGTCGTAATGACGTATTACAATCTTGTAAGTAATGGAGTTTTTATATGGAAGAACGTGAACGAGCAAGAGCTCGCCGGCGTAGGAGAAGACGTCAACAAAAGTCATCGATAAATGGCCTAGAGTCATTTTAGCCATCGTTGTTGTTCTCGCTTTGCTCGGGGGGATAGGATATGGCATATATAGTGGCGTATCTTATGCATATAGAGCGATTGTAGGAACTACAGAAGTTACTGAAACAGTAGCAGATAATGGAAATAAACAAGACGCTAACACTGTATCAGTTGAGCAAAAAGGGTTAGATAAACCTCTATATATTTTGGTTGTTGGTACTGATGATAATAATCCAAGCCAAGGGGATAGTTTATTTTTATTATCTGTAAATCTTGATCAAAAAACGATGGATGTTATCGGTATTCCAAGTAATAGTAAGATCGATAATCGTGATCAAACTGATGCAACTATGTTGAATGGTATCTATGAAAAAGGCGGTATCGAGCTTACTAAAGCCGTTATTGAAGATATGTTCCACATTTCAATACCATACTATGTAGTGGTTGATCAAAATGCTTTCAAAAAAACAAATGATGTTCTAGGTGATCAACAAATTTATGTAGAGCAACCTATGGAACATGTTGATGCAGAAGGTAATAAAGATATTGATTTACGTCGTGGATATCAAACGTTAGATAGTAATAATGCGTTAGCATACTTACGATACTCAGATCCTAAACATGACACGTTTACTCGTGTTCAACGACAAGAACGATTTTTAAAATTGTGGGTGGACCAAGAGCATAATGCATTTTTCTTAACAAATGCATGGCATATTTGGCGTATTTGGGATCATTTTGATAGTAATATCTCTACCTTAGATGCGATTAAGCTCGTATACAACGCGAGCAAAATTAATAAGGAAGAAATTCATTTTTACATTCTTCCTGGCGAAAAAGAGTTAGTAGGAGATATGACTTACTGGAAGGTAAATCCAACAGAAGCACAACGTTTAGTAGGCATTACAATGGGCAATTTACCGGCTAATGAAATGACACAATTTGTATCCGCTCCTACAAACAGTACAGCTAAAGTTGCACCTGAATCAGAACATAATGGCGGTACAATTACTAAGCCTACTGAACCTGGTGATGAAAGCGGTAGTAAACGTTAAGATAAGAGGAAAACTATGAAAAATAAGGAAGATATTAAACAATTTGTATTAGCATTAGCACAAGCTGCATCTGATAAAAAAGGTAGAGACATTGAAATCCTCGATTTAGAAGGTATTTCTATGTTAGGTGATTACTTCTTAATCGCTAGTGCAAATAATATTAAGCAATCTCAAAGTATTGCTGATGAAATGGAAGATAAAGCTGCAGAATTAGGCATGACAGTTCGTCATAGAGAAGGTTACCGTGAAGGTGAATGGATTTTATTAGATTTTGGCGATGTAATTTGCCATGTCTTTGGCGGCGATGAATTGCGTGAATTCTACGGTTTAGAAGAGTTGTGGAATGACGCAGGTCGAGTTCCATTTGAAGGAGTATAATATGGCTACAGAATTGTTGGAAAATACAATTGCCACATTGAAAGTATTGCGTACTAGTGACCAAGGTGCTTTCCTAGATGGTCAAACTGGCAATACGAATGATGATATTTTGCTTCATAAAGATCAACAAACGTCTCCCGTTGCCATTGGTGATGAAGTAGAAGTATTCTTATATCGCGATCCAAAAGGTCGTTTAACTGCTTCTATGCGCTTACCAGCGATGAAGGTAGGGCAAATTGGGTATGTTGAGGTAATCAATACGACAAACTTTGGCTGTTTCGTAGAGGTTGGTACTGAGCGCGGTATCTTCATGCCACATGCAGAGATGCGTGGTCGTCCTCAAGTGGGCGAAAAAGTCTGGGTTCGACTCTATACAGATAAATCTGGTCGTTTTGCTGTATCTATGGATGTTGATGACGAAATGCGTCGCGCATCTAAGGCTGCTACAGATGCTACAGTAGGACAACTTGTAAAAGGTGCTATCTACAACTTGACTAGTGATGGGGCATTTTTCATCACTCCTGAACGATGGATTGCCTTTTTACATCGTTCTGAAATGACTAGAAAATTAAAAGTAGGAGAAATGGTTGAAGGTCGCATTACTTTTAAACGTGATGATGGTCGGGTTAATGTATCGATGCGCCCTACAAAGGAAAAAGCTCTTGTATCCGATGGAGATATTATTATGGAATATCTTTGAATCGCGGTGGCAAGATGCCGTATAGTGATGAATCTTCTGCTATGTTGATTAAAGATAAATTCAACATTAGTAAAGCTGCTTTCAAACGTGCTTTAGGGCATTTAATGAAAGAGAAAAAAATTGTTCAAGAGGATGGTTGGACATTGCTTACCGACATTGGTCGCCAGTGGACACCTCCTGTTAGTGAAGAGTCCCAAGATAAGGAATAAAGACGATGAAAATTGTCATTGTAGGCGCTGGTAAGGTTGGTTATTCATTAGCTCAACGCCTTATTCAAGATGATCATGATGTGTATGTCATCGATCGTTCACCAGAACGTATACAAAATCTTGAAAATACATTAGATGTTAGCCTTGTCCAAGGTAATGGCAGTGATGTGCAATTACTTGATGAAATTGGTATGTCTGATGTAGGCATGTTTATTGCTGTTACTGATTCCGATGAGGTTAATATGCTATCTTGTGCGGTGGCTAAAATTACAGGAGTTCCTACAACGATTGCTCGTGTTCGTGACAATAGTGTGGCGGAACATATGGATGCAGAGATGCGTGCTAAACTGGGCGTAGATCTCTTTATCAACCCTGAAATGGTTACAGCTCAAGAACTATTACAAATACTTGAAACTCCATCTGCCATTGATGTTGAAGACTTTGGTCAAGGTACAGTGCGCCTTATGGAGTTTAAACTTACTGAGGAGTTCCCTCTGTTAGGCCAGCCATTAAAAGAAATTCGCTTCCCTGAAGGTGTTCTTCTCGTAGGGATTTTACGTTATGGTGAAATGATTATTCCTCATGGTGAAAGTATTCTCCAAGCTGATGACAGCGTATTCTTCTTGGGATTAAAAGAGTCTGTAGAGGAAGTGGAAAATCTTTGGTTCCATAATTATAATGCTTTTTATAAACGGGCTGTCATCATTGGTGCTGGACTACTTGGTCGTAACCTGACTGTTTTATTAGAACGTGCTGGTTTCTCTGTGAAAGTCATTGAAAAAAACTTAGAGCGATGTGAGAAATTAGCGAATCTTGTAGATAAAGCGATGGTTATCAATGGCGATGGTACCGACTTTGATTTGTTAGAAGCTGAAGAAATCGCTGATAGCGACGTTATTATAGCTTTAACTGACGATGATAAACTTAACCTACTAGTAGCTCTTGTAGGTAAGCATATGGGGATCCCTAAGACTGTTGTTCGCGTAGGTCGCCCTGAATATATTATGCTTATGGAACAAGTGGGTATTGATGTTGTATTCTCGCCACGTTTATTTACAGCGAGTCAAATTTTACGTTTCGTGCGTAGTGGAGAAGGTGTTTTATCTATTTCGACCTTTGAAGGTGGAAAAGCAGAATCTATAGAGGTTGCCATTACAAGTGAATCACCTGTGGCTGGTAAACAATTAAAAGATATCCGTTTACCAGGGAAGGCGTTAGTTGGTGTAATTTTACGTGGTGATGAAGCCATCGTACCACGTGGTAATACTGAAATCTTAGATGGAGATCACATTGTTCTATTTGCGTTACCTGAATCTGTAAGTAAATTACTTAAATATCTTACTTAGTATGGAGGGACTATGCGCATTCAAATTGTCATGTCCTTAGTGGGGCGATTATTATATATATTTGGGATTTTTTTACATTAATTCCTTTTTATATATGGTATCGTATTTGAAACTGCATATTGGTCGTTTTTGGTTACTACTGGTATTTCATTTGGCTTAGGTGGACTTTTATCCTATTATGGTCATGAAAGTCAAAGCTTTAGTCTTCGTGATGGGTTTTTAGTTGTATCAGCTACATGGATATTAACTGTTATCTTAGGTTCCTTACCATTTATTCTTAGTGGTATATTAACCAATGTATTTGATGCTCTATTTGAAGCTACATCGGGGATTACAGCAACTGGTGCTACAATTATTAATAGCGTAGATGATTTACCTAAGACATATGTTTTATGGCGTGGACTAATGCACTGGATTGGTGGGATGGGGATTATTGTCCTTATCTTATCGTTCTTAAAGAACTTAGGTGCAGATGCAGCTCATATGTTTAATGCAGAAGCATCGGTACCAAAACCTGGTGTTGTTATGCCCCGTATTCAATCAATGGCATCAAAACTATGGTGTTTATACATTGCTTTTACGGCTCTTTGTTTCCTCATGCTTTGGGCTGGTGGTATTGAGCCTTTTGATGCGTTAAACTATGCCTTTTCCATTATTGCAACGGGTGGATTTGCACCAACATCAGCAGGGGCATTTATATATGAACAGAGTAACTATATTTGCTTTGTATTTGTTTTCTTTATGATCCTTGCAGGTGGTAATTTTTCAGTGTATTACAACGCACTTCAAAAAGGCTTTCGCGTTTTGATTGATGATTTTGAAACACGTATGTATTGGCTAGTTATTTTTATTGGAATTGCTATAATATCAATTTCGATGGCAGTACAATCAAATATTAATGACCCAATTCAAATCTTCAGAGATGTTTCCTTTAATTATGTATCGATTCAAACTGGTAGTGGATTTGCTGTAAGCGATTATGATTTATGGCCAGCCGCTGCACAGATGATGTTATTTATTTCATCATTTTTTGGTGGTTGTAGTGGTTCTACAACAGGGGGCGTAAAAATTATTCGCCTCATTATTCTAATTAAGAGCAGCATTATTTATTTAAGAAAATCAATTCATCCTGAGATGGTACAAGTAGTGCGTATTAATGGTAAACCGATGCCTACTAAATGGATACAGATGGCACAGCAATTTTTATTTTTATATTTAATGATTTACGTTATATCTGTGTTCCTTATGACTTGTTCGGGAATGTCTACTTATGATGCGATGCAAATTATAACAGCTTTTCTTAGTAATGTAGGCATTGGATTTGGTGGTTTTGGGCCTACAGATGCCTTTGGTAGTATGTCTGATGGTGCTAAATGCGTAGCAATGGCAGATATGTTATTAGGTCGTTTGGAATTATTTACAATTCTTGTTATGCTTCATCCTCAATTCTGGGAAGGGTATTTTATAAAAAAACAATCTACTAAACGGTATCGTATCCTATAGGAGGGCGAATAATATGAATATTATAAAACGCCCTCTAGGGCTTTATAAAGCAAATTGTTATGTATTAATAAAAGAGGGGAAGTCCCTTATTATTGATCCCGGGTTTCATAGTAAGCATATAATTGAAATGGTAGGAGATTCTGAGCCTATAGCAGTATTATTAACACATGGTCATTGTGATCATGTATCGGCTCTTGATGAGGTTTGTGAGTATTATAATATTCCTGCTTATTTACATCCTTTAGATCATGAGTTGTTACAATTAATTCGTCGTAGACCTAGTGTTTACAAGAAGAAAATGTATACTAATTGTGAAAATTTAGTAACAGGAAAATTACAATTAGGACCTTTTGAAATTATTGTTCATCATACACCTGGTCATAGTGCTGGTTCTGTTTGTCTTGAAATTGAGGGACACTTATTTACTGGCGATACTGTGTTTAAGCAAAATGTGGGAAATACAGATAATTATAAAAGTAATCCTCATGATTTAATTACAAGTTTGAAGTATATTTTATCTTTATCTAAGGACTTAATTATTGAGCCAGGACATAAAGAATCTACAATATTAAAAGATGAAGAAGAATTCATCAAAAATATTGTAGTATAGTGTTGACAAAAGTTGTGATAACCGATATACTAAGCAAGTACTTTGGATACGGCCCCGTGGTGTAGCGGTTAACATGTCGCCCTGTCACGGCGAAGATCGTCAGTTCAAATCTGATCGGGGTCGCCATTCATGCCTCGGTAGCTCAGTTGGTAGAGCAACGGACTGAAAATCCGTGTGTCGACAGTTCGATTCTGTCCTGAGGCACCATGTACATGCGGGAATAGCTCAGCGGTAGAGCACCGCCTTGCCAAGGCGGGGGTCGCGAGTTCGAATCTCGTTTCCCGCTCCAACTTTATATGGCGGCATAGCCAAGCGGTAAGGCAGAGGTCTGCAAAACCTTTATTCCCCAGTTCGATTCTGGGTGCCGCCTCCACAAATCGTTACCCATGCCGGGGTGGCGGAACAGGCAGACGCAACGGACTTAAAATCCGTCGGTTGGAGACAACCGTACCGGTTCGATTCCGGTCCTCGGCACCAATTAAGACTAACTTCGGTTAGTCTTTTTTTCTTATTTGAATTAATAAAAAGTATTGCTATGAATAATAAACCTAAACTATTGATTAGTGAATGCTTATGTGGTGTTCCTTGTCGCTATGATGGAAGAGATAATTATATAGAAGCACTTGACCTTCTGAATGAGTATTATGAATTAGTACCTGTATGTCCAGAGGTATTGGGTGGTCTCGGCACACCGAGAGATCCTGCTGAGCGTCAAGGAAATCGTATATGCACTGCTGATGGTACAGATGTGACAACACAGTTTATTCGAGGTGCAGAGCTTACAGTTCGCATAGCTATTGAATATAAATGTGAACAAGCTCTGTTGAAGGCGAAAAGCCCTAGTTGTGGTTATAAACGCATTTATGATGGCTCCTTTACTAGAACCTTAAAAGATGGTCATGGATGTACTGTAGAGGCTTTATTAGCGGAAAATATTAGAATTTATACGGAACATGATATAGATCTTTTGTTGCCGCAAAAAAAGAGATGAGTTTAACTCATCTCTTTTTCTTTTATTAAGTTAACGTTTATTGTTAATACATAGTATGTTATAGAGCATTATTTTTGAAACATTAACTATAGGTATGTACTTCTGTTATTTACCAGCATTAATAGGATCATTAATTAGTGGCTGTTCACCAAGTAATGTAGTTAAGTTATGTAAATTGAATCGATATTGAGCATTACTGAAGTCTCGCGTAGCATCGTAACGATAGTTAGGTGCCTGCATGAGACCTACTAATGTGTCATATAGCAGATCATTCGTAAAGAATTGATGCTCGTGTTTAGTCAGCACATCTGCCGTTTGTGGATAGGCCGTACGATATTGTGGAGATAAGTATACCCAGAATGGAATATGTGTCATAACAAAGTCGAATGTATCAGGATTGTGAGACTTATCTAAACTTTCACCGTGATCGGAGAAGTATACCATAGCTTGTAAATTCAATTTATCTTTACCATAGGTGTAAATTTGTTGTAATAACCAGTCTGTATATAACTGACTATTTGCATATGCTTCTTGGCCGTCAGGATACGGACCTTGTTTCCACTTACTAAATTCATGAGGGTAACGGTCATTGTAATAAATATGACTACCCATAATATGAATAACAATAAAGTTATTTTTAGTAGGGTCTACAGTTTCTAATAATGGCAATAGTGCTTCGTCATAGCGATCGGAGAACGCATAAGACTCATGAGACCATTTTGTAGTGTCTGCAGTTTTAGCCATCAACGAAATAGCTGTATCATATTCACCGAATACACCTTGGTTGCTAAACCAAGAAGTTGTGTAACCAGCTTTTTTGGCTACGTCTAAGATGTTTGCTGAATCAAGGAATGGTCTATCGTCGTACTGGTTTCGTTCAGATAGAGCACGCTCTAAAGTTGGTACTGTTTGTACATAAGAGGAATAGGCGTTGTCAAAGAATATAAAATCTTTATTGTCTGCACGCATATTTCCTTGCCATGGTGTATCATCATAAGGGAAGTTCGGATTATATACTTTCATATAATCACGAGAGCTAGATTCACCGATGACGAGAATAATAGTTCCCGGTGCTTTCTGGGCAGCTGTTTCTTTAGTATCTAAGTTAAAGGAATCAAATACTATATGATGGTTATCATTATATTGCTGCATTTGTTTTACATAATCACCAGCAGCAATCCAGTTGGCTACGATACATGTTTGAGGGAATAAGAAGAACGGTACATATACAAGAAAGGCTACGATAGAAGCGATGAGCATAGCAGATCGCATAGGGCGTGTAGTATTTAAATTAACTACCGCTTTCATACCTAAATTAGACCAGTATAATAAATATGTCCACAATACAAGACCAACACCTACTGCAATTAGACCAGGAATACCAGCTGCATTTTTTAAGAAACCAAATGCCTCTTCTGGATTAGTCATATAGACTGCTAATAGACTAGCTGGTGTTAAACAGTGCCATGTAGTCATGTAATAGCCAATTTGTAAGAATGGGATGAGGCTAAGAATCATGGAAATGATAGCCATGATTAAGGATGTTGTTTTATGGAAGCGATTCGTTTGATTGAGTAAAAACTGAATGCCCGATAAACCCATAAAAATCAATAAACCAAATAAGAAATCATTGGCAAATTCATAGAAGTACAATGGTTTTACATAAGACCAGTGAAATAGAAGTGGGAAGGTAAGAGCCCATAAGATACCTACCAATCCATATCCTAAAAATGGTCTATGGAAAACGGTGCAGCCCATAAAATATTGAAACAAGAATGTACCAACAATGGTGGGCACCGCTAAAATTGTAATATCCTCTACATCTAAGCCTAGTGTAATGGGTTCGTAAATTAAAAATAGAATGATATATAAAACAATACCTATAATACCAAAGCGAAAAATGGGGTTACGCCCAATTTGCTTTAAACTAGATGACATAATAAAGCCTCTCTTAAAGGAACACACAATAATATATTTTTATAATATATAATAATTATATTATTAAAGATAGCAGATGAGTGTAAAAAAAACAATTATTTGAAAGTACTACTATAAATGCTTTATAATTATATAGTTAAAGTATATCTTTCTAAGGATTGGGGTTTATGGGAGATTATAATTATAAGTTGGACGTCTTTGAAGGTCCCCTTGATTTGCTGCTGCATCTCATTGAAAAACATAAAATAGAAATCACCGATATTCCTATCGTTGAGATAACGAGTCAATACTTGGAGTATCTAGATAACTGGAACCATTTTGATATTCACTATAGTAGTGAATTTCTTGTTATGGCTTCCACCTTATTACAAATCAAATCGCGTATGCTATTGCCTAAGGCTGAACCAGAGCCAGAGGATGCTGAGGATCCACGGGATGAGTTAGTAGCTAAATTAGTAGAGTTTAAAAAGATTAAGGATTTTACAGCCCTATTGATGGAGCGAACAGCCGTATCGGCAAATGTTTTTAGTCGTCCTGAAGAAACGAGTGTTCTCGGTTTAGATAATGTATATAATCTAGAACTTTCACAGTTATATCAAATCTTTTACCAAACCTTACAACGGGCTAAAGAAATACCTGAAGAGGAGCCTATTCGAGAGGTTAAGGTAGAAAAAGATACGTATAGTTTAGATGATATGATTCTATCGTTGTCGAGTCGTATACGTCGTGGTGAAAGTTTACACTTTAGGGAATTATTAGTAGCTATAGAAACTAAAAGTGGTATGGTAACAATCTTTATGGCTGTTCTTGAATTGTTAAAGCAGCAAGTAATGGAAATGTGCTACGAAGATGATGATATTATATTCACTGCTGCTTTAGATGGAGCCGTGTAGAAAGGGGACTATATGAGCTTACCAACAATGCATTTAGAGGCTGTATTGTTTGCAGCGGCAAAACCTATATCAATCGATATGTTAGAAGAGGTGTTCGGTCTTTCACGAGACGAAATACAAGCCCTATATAAATGAATTAAAACGGGAGTTAGAAGATCAACATCGAGGTATTCGACTTCGTATATCTGGGGCTGGTGTCGAATTAGTTAGTGCTATGGAAAGTGCTGAGTATGTGGGACATATCCGCAAGCGAGAAGATAAACTGTCTAATGCGGCTATGGAAACACTGGCAGTTATTGCTTATAAGCAACCAATTACTAAAGCTGAAATTGAAGAAGTACGCGGTGTAAATAGTGATAAAATTATAAAACAATTGCTTACTAGATCTCTTATAGCTGAATTAGGCCATAAAGATACTGTAGGCAGACCTATTCTATATGGTACGACTGATGAATTTTTAAGAAGTGCTGGTGTAGAATCGATAGAAGCTTTACATCAAGAAGTTTCGGAAGCAGAAGGATAATATGGAACGATTACAAAAATATATTGCTAGTTGTGGTATTGCATCACGACGTAAAGCAGAAGAACTAATTACAGAGGGTAAGGTGCAGGTAAATGGCCGAAAGGTAACAGAGCTTGGCGTTAAAATAAACCCTCAAAAAGATAAGGTTAAGGTTAATGGCCAATTATTAGCTCAGGAAAAGCCTGTATATTATTTATTAAATAAACCAAAAGGTGTCATTACATCTGTATCTGACCCTCAAGGTCGAGAAACTGTTTTAGATTATATTAAAAATGAATCTAAACGCATTTATCCTGTGGGCCGTCTCGACTTGTATACAGAAGGTTTATTACTACTTACTAATGATGGTGAGTTAGCACAAAACTTAACACATCCCTCTAAAGGTGTGGAAAAAACTTATGAAGTGCGCATCAAAGGTCGCGTTCGCGATGAAGATTTACAAGTTATAGCTAATGGTGTGAAACTTGAAGATGGTATGACTGCACCTGCTACAATTGTAGATTTAGGTTTTGATGATCATAACGGTGTACATGAAGTAGAGATTACTATTCATGAAGGTCGTAATCGACAAGTTCGCCGTATGTTTGAACACTTTGGGTACCGCATTCATAATTTAAAACGTATTGCCTATGCTGGTCTCACCTTGGGCGGTGTTAAACGCGGTGCTTCTCGTCAGCTTACAATTCGTGAAGTGAAAGCTCTAAAAGCGTTAGAAACAGGTAAGAAATGAAACAAATCATAGTCATTGGTGGTGGTGCGGCAGGCTTAATGGCAGCTGTTATAGCTGGCCGTGAAGGAGCCCGTGTCATCTTATTAGAAAAAATGAATATGGTTGGTAAGAAAATGGGCATTACCGGTAAAGGTCGCTGTAATATTACAAATAGTGCTGATATGGCTGAGTTTATTAAAAATACACCTGGTAATGGCAAGTTCTTATATGGTGCCTATGAACGTTTCAGCAATGAGGACCTTTTAGATTTACTACATAGTTGGGGATTAAAAACCAAGGTTGAACGAGGGGGCCGTGTGTTTCCAGAATCCGACTCAGCTTTAGAGGTACGTAATACGTTCATGAAAATCCTTAAAAAGTATAATGTTCAAGTTCATTTGAATGAACCTGTTACATCTATTACGGTAAAGGATAATCGCGTAGTAGGCGTTACAACAGATAAGGAACAATATGCTTGTGATGCTGCCATCATTTGTACAGGCGGTGCATCATATCCATTAACAGGTTCAACTGGTGATGGTTATGCTTTAGCTGAAAAAGTGGGACATACAATCACTGATATTCGTCCATCTTTGGTACCAATCGTTACAAACGAAGTGTGGGTAAAAGACATTATGGGGCTTAGTCTTCGTAATGTTGAAGTGTCTGTAGTTTCTAAGAATAAAGTACAGGCCAAACAATTTGGGGAAATGATGTTTACTCATTTTGGTCTTACGGGCCCTACGATTTTGTCTTTAAGTCATACGGTAGGCAAGTTGCTACGTAAGAAGAACCCTCAAATTACAATTGAAATCAATCTTAAGCCTGCTTTGACTGCTGAGGTATTGGATAAACGCTTACAAAAGGACTTTGATTTATATTCTAAAAAACAATTAGCTAATGGTATGAAAGACTTACTTCCGGTAAATCTCATTCCCATAGTTATTAAGCTTGCTGAATTAGATCCAGCTAAACCGATTAATCAGATTACAAAGGAAGAGCGTTTACGTTTGTGTCATGTGTTACAACATATGACGTTAACTGTTAAGGAATTACGACCTGTAGCTGAAGCCATCGTTACAGCTGGTGGTATTTCTTTAAAAGAATTTAATCCTAAAACTATGGAATCCAAGTTGATTAGTGGTTTATATGGCGCTGGTGAAGTATTGGATATAGATGCTTTCACAGGAGGCTATAATCTACAAGCTGCCTTTTCCACAGGCTATGTGGCGGCAATGCATGCCGTACACGGTGATGAAGAATAGAGGTTATTATGAACACTAAAAAAATTGCCATTGCTATCGATGGTCCTGCAGGGGCTGGTAAAAGTAGTATTTCTAAAGTAGTGGCTAATGAATTAGGGTATTTATATATCGATACAGGTGCCATGTACCGTGGTGTAACATGGGCTGTTCTAGATAGTCATATCGAGGTTAATGACCAAGAAGCTGTAGAAGCTTTATTGCCATCATTAAATTTAACATTAGAGCCTACTGCAACAGCATGTAAAGTTTTTGTTAAAGGTAAAGATGTAACATCATTAATACGACAACAACAAATCAATGAAAATGTATCTAAGATTGCTTCTTATAAAGGGGTTCGACAATATTTGGTAGAACGTCAACAAGCAATGGCCGCTGTTGGTGGTGTCATTTTGGATGGTCGAGATATCGGCTCTGTTGTATTGCCTGATGCAGAGTTAAAAATATATTTAACTGCTTCCGTTGATGCTCGTGCTAAACGAAGATGGCTAGAAGTACAAGGTACACCAAATGAGCAGACTTTAGATGAAATTAAAAAGAATGTTGAAAGTCGCGATGAAATGGATAAGAATCGAGAGGAATCTCCTCTAGTATGTGTCGACGATGCAGTAGTAGTAGATTCTAGCGATATGGATTTCGACGAAACTGTGGCTTATATGTTGAAGTTAATACAGGAGACAATCAATCATGAATAAATTTTCTACCTGGTTATGGCGCACTGCTTTCTGGCTCCGCTATAAGGTTGGGTATGGATTGAAAGTATATGGACGGGATAATTTCCCTATGGAAGGTCCTGTTATCGTAGTACCAAATCACTTAAGTAATAATGATCCACCTATCTGTGGCTATGCGTTACCTAGACATGTACATTTCATGGCAAAACAAGAATTGTTTGTGAATCCTATTTCTCGTTTTATTTGTACTTGGCTTGGTGCATTTCCATTAAATCGAGGCGCTATTGATAAAGTTGCTATTCGCCATGCTATGGGGCTGCTCAAAGATAATAAAGTATTAGGTATCTTTGCGGAAGGTAATCGTCAAAAAGTGGTAAACTTGGTAAATTCCACGATGGAGCAGCATCAATTGCGCTAAGGACAGGGGTTAGTATTGTACCTGTCGCTATTATTGGCTCTTATAATATGGAGCGTGATAAGGTAGCTTGTATTATTGGAAAACCAATACCTGTAGAAAAGGAAAAGGCTACCCCAGAAGCAATCAAAAAAGTAAATGATCAAGTTAAAGGTGAAATCCAACGAATGATTGATTCTTATCATGAAAATCGTGTAGAGGAGACTTTATGGAAATAATTTTGGCTGAAAACCATGGTTTTTGCTATGGTGTAAAAAGAGCCGTTGAAATGGCGAATGAAGCTGCGAACAGTGATGGCAAAAGTTATACATTGGGTCCTATTATTCATAACCCTCAAGTTGTAGGTCGTCTTGAAGATAAAGGGGTTAGTCCTGTTCAAGAAGTATCTGACATCGCAGAGGGGACAATGATTATACGATCACATGGTGTTGGTCCTGCTATTTATGAAGAGGCTGAAGAAAAGGGGTTAAACATTGTAGATGCTACGTGTCCCCATGTTAAAAAGGCACAACAAGATGCGAAGTCTGTCATTGAAGATGGGATGACTTTGGTGATTTTGGGCGAAAAAAACCATCCTGAGGTCAAAAGCATTAATTTATGGGCTAATAACGAAGGAATAATCATCGAAGATGAAGAATCCGCCGATAAACTACAAATTGTGGAAAAAATGGGTGTTGTTGTACAAACAACCTTTTCACAATTCAAATTTAACAGTATAATAGACATATTAGAGAAAAAATCTAAGAATCTTAAGGTTTTCAAAACGATATGCAATGCAACGCAAGAACGACAGAACTCTGCCGTTGAATTAGCACGTAATGTAGATCTTATGATTGTGGTAGGCGGTAAGAACAGCGGCAATACAAACCGATTGGCAGAGGTTTGTCGTGACGTTGGATGTACAACATATCACATTGAAACTTCTACTGAATTACAACTGGAATGGTTTAACCGAGTACAGACGGTAGGAGTAACAGCAGGAGCATCGACTCCCGACTGGATTATTAAGGAGGTCATTGAGACAATGAAAGATTTTGCAGAATTATTAGCAGCCGAAGGTCAAGAAGAATTTAAGAAAGGGAACGTTGTAGAAGGTACAGTAGTTCAAGTTGAAGATGAACGCGCTTATGTATCTTTTGGCTACAAAACTGAAGCCATTTTGAACAGAACTGAAATTTCTTATCCAGCACCAGAATCTGCCAAAGATGTGTTAAAAAATGGTGATGAAATTAAAGCAGTTATCATGAATCACATCAAAGAAGATAATCCTATTTATCTTTCCATGACTCGCTTGGCTAAAGATGAAGATTGGCAATATGTTATCGAAGCACAAGAAAAAGATGAAGCTATCGTATGTAAAGGTATTGATGCTATCCCAGCAGGTTTGGTAGTAACAGTTAAATCCCTTCGTGGTTTCATTCCATTGTCCCAAGGTGATGTTCACTTCGTGAAATCCTTGGACAACTTGGTTGGTACAGAATTCGAAGCTAAAGTACTTGAAATCGATGAAAAGGAAAAAACCGTTTGGTTCTTTCCCGTCGTGCAGTATTAGAAGTTGAACGTCAAGCTAAATTAGCTGAAGCATTGAAAAAAACATCAACGTTGGCGAAAACTATAAAGGTATCGTTCGTAAAATCATGCCTTATGGTGCTTTCGTAGATATCGGCGGTATTGAAGGTTTACTTCACATTTCCGACATTTCTTGGCAAAAAAATCAAAAAAAGTGGAAGATGTTCTTTCCGTTGGTCAAGAAATCGAAGTTAAATTACAATCCTTCGACGCTGAAAGCAACAAATTATCCTTGTCCTTGAAAAGCTTTGTCTAAGAGCCCATGGGACGTAGCTGAAGAAACATTGCATGTTGGCGATGTTATCAACGGTAAAGTTGTTCGTTTGGTAGCTTACGGTGCATTCGTAGCTGTTAACGACGACATTCAAGGCTTACTTCACATTTCCCAAATTACAAAACAACGTAATGCGAAAGTTGAAGATTACTTGAACCGCGGTCAAGAAGTTGAAGTTAAAATCATTTCTCTTAACAAAGATGAAAAGAAATTGGGTTTGGCTTTAACTGAAATGATGGAATCCAAAGAAACTGCAGAAGACGCTGAATAATTCATTGTCTAATATAAGGCTAACCAAGGTTTACTTGGTTAGCCTTTTTGCGTACTATACGTAGAATATGATAAAATATAGTAATGTATTAGATTAGATAATGAGGTGAAACTATGGCAAAACCATTAGTGGCCGTTGTAGGCCGTCCAAATGTAGGTAAATCTACACTTTTTAATGCCATTGTTAATAAACGTATCTCTATAGTCGAAGATATTCCCGGTGTTACACGGGACCGTATTTACTTCGATGCAGAGTGGTTAAATCGTGAATTTACAATGATCGATACAGGTGGTATCGAATTCATCACTGAAAATAGCCATGTTATTCCAAAAATGATGCGATTACAAGCTGAATTGGCTATCGAAGAAGCGGATGTAATCTTATTTGTTGTCGATGGTAAACAAGGTATTGTACCAGCTGATGAAGAGGTTGCAAATATTTTGCGCGCTAGTGGTAAACCTGTAGTTCTTGTAGTTAACAAGATTGATAGCGTAAATCAAGAGCCTAATATTTATGAATTTTACAATCTTGGCTTAGGTGATCCTATTGGTATTTCTGCAAAAAATCTAATGAACTTAGGTGATTTGCTTGATGACACCGTGAAACATTTCCCTCCTGTAGGTACTAATGTGGATGACGAAGATACAATTCATGTTGCTATTATTGGTCGTCCAAATGTTGGTAAATCTTCTTTGACGAATGCTTTATTGGGGCAAGATCGTGTTATCGTATCTGATGTAGCAGGTACTACTCGTGATTCCATCGATACATATTGGACTCATGGGGATCAAAAATTTGTATTGATCGATACAGCTGGTATGCGTCGCAAATCTAAAATTGATGAAGCTGTAGAACGATATAGTATTGTACGCTCTTTGCGATCCGTAGACCGTTCTGATATTGTTGTTCTTGTGCTAGATGCACAAGATGGTGTTACCGAACAAGACAAGAAGATTGCAGGTTATGCTTATGAAGCCGGTAAGGGTGTAGTCATTGTTGTTAATAAATGGGATCTTGTTGAAAAAGACGATAAAACTACATTGCGTTTTACTGAAGATATTTATGAAGAATTAGGCTTCTTGCAATTTGCACCGATTCTTTTTGCATCTGCTTTAACTAAGCAACGTATACATCGATTAGCAGATATGTTGAAATTCGTCTCTGAACAACAATATCGTCGTGTATCTACTGGTACGTTGAATCAATTGTTACAAGATGCGCAAACAGTTAATCCAGTACCATCTCGCAATGGTAGAATTCCTAAGATTTACTACATGACACAAGCAAGTGTCAAGCCACCGACCTTTATTTTGTTTGTAAATGAACCTGAGTTAATTCACTTCTCTTATATGCGTTTCTTAGAGAATCGATTGCGTGAATCCTTCGGTTTTGAAGGTACTCCAATTCGCTTAGTATTACGTGGCAAGAAACGGGATGATGAAGACTAATGGATATTATGATTATCGTTTATGCTGTATTAGCGTATTTTATTGGTTCAATTCCTAGTGGCTTAATCATTGGCAAAACCTTCTTTAATACAGACGTACGCCAATATGGATCAAAGAATATAGGGGCTACCAATACATATCGTGTTATCGGTCTTAAAGCTGCATTACCAGTATTTTTATGTGATGCTCTAAAAGGTGCTGCTGGGGTAGTATTATTATCCTCTTATGGACCTATGTATATGATTTTAGGTGGTATCCTTGCTATGATGGGCCATAATTGGTCTATATTCTTAGGGTTCAAAGGTGGTCGTGGCGTTGCTACCGGATTAGGTGTTCTCATTGCTCTTTCTCCTTTAGTAGCATTGCTTTGCTTCCTTGTGTGGGGCATCATCGTATATTTCACCAAGCTCGTATCATTAGGTTCTATTGTAGCTGCTGCATTAGTACCTGTATTGATGTACGTTACAGGTGAATCTTATTGGTTTGTTGGCTTTGGTGGATTAGCTGCGTTATTTGTTATAGTTCGTCACTGGGATAATATTAAACGTCTACTTGCAGGTAATGAGTTGAAAGTAGAACGTATTAAAAAGGATTAATGTATGAATGTTGTTGTTATAGGTTCTGGTAGTTGGGGTACAGCCCTTGCTATTAAATCCGTTTTGGCTGGAAATACTACAACTTTATATTGTCGTCGCCCAGAATTTGCTGACCAATTGGCTAAAGATTTAGAAAATAAAGATTATTTGCCAGGTGTAGAGCTACCTAAAGAGTTACTATATAGCTCTGATTTAGAGACTTCTATTAGAAATGCAGAAGTTGTTTTAATGGTTACACCTTCTGTACATGTCCGTACTAGCTTGGAGTCTATAAAGCCTTATGCGCATAAATCAATCTTATATTCTTTGTTCAAAAGGGGTTGAACGAACAACAGGTAAATTATTAACCACTGTTATGAAAGAGGTTCTAGGTCCAGTTGGTTGTCACTTGGCTGTTCTTTCTGGTCCAAATCACGCAGAAGAGATTGGGCGTAATTTACCGGCTGCTTCTGTATTAAGTACAGAGGATTTAGAGGTGGCTACTACACTTCAAAAAGCATTATGTAGCCAAAGTTTTAGAATTTATGCCAATACTGATATCATAGGTGTTGAACTTGCTGGTGCTACAAAGAATATTATCGCTTTAGCTGCTGGTATCGTTGATGGCCTTAAACTTGGCGACAATTGTAAGGCCTTATTATTAACGAGAGGCCTACATGAGATGACTCGCTTTGGGGTTGCCTTAGGTGCCCAGAAAGAAACTTATGCTGGGCTAGCCGGTATGGGCGATTTAATTGCTACTTGTATGAGTCCTCATGGTCGTAACCGTGCGGCTGGTCAAAAGCTTGCAGATGGTAAGACGATGGACTATATTATTAATCATACAAATATGGTGGTGGAAGGTTTTTTTGCCACCGATATTGTATATAAAATGGCTTGTGAACATCAAATTGAAATGCCTATAACTAAAGCGTTGTATGAAATTTTATATGAGGAGAAATCGCCTGCTTTAGCCTTGGCTGAGTTAATGGGGCGCGATATTAAAATTGAAGTATCATAAATAAAAGATACTTTTAATTTGGTTATTTATATACTATAATTAATGAGTATAATCTTGTGAGGGTTGTATGCGAATTATTGGCGGAACTGCGAAGGGACATGCTATAAAAGCACCTAAAGGGGTTGATACTAGACCTACACTTGATCGTGTTCGGGAAAGTGTATTCAATGTATTAGCTAATAGAGGCATATTTGGTACAGACGTATTAGATATATTTTCTGGCACTGGTGCAGTAGCAATTGAAGCCTTAAGTCGCGGTGCAGCACATGCAGTAGCGGTAGACTTTAAAACGGGAAAATTAATTTTAGAGAATGCTAAACATTGTCGTGTGGATGATCGGTTAGAAATTATTCCGAGGAAACTTTCACAATTAAAAAATTATATAGTGGGGCGACAGTTCGATTATATTTTTTCTGATCCGCCATATGAGAATGGATTTATACAAGATACCATAGATTTGGTTGTGACCTATGATTTATTAAAACCTGAAGGTGTTTTATTACTAGAACATCATAAGGATGAGGTTTTTAGTTTACCTGAATCATGGGAGTGTATAAAAGAACAGAAATTTGGTTATACGATGGTTTCCTATTTTGTAAACACAGCTGAAAGGAGCTAATCCTGTGCGTATAGGTGTATGTCCGGGTAGTTTTGACCCAGTTACTAATGGACATGTTGATATTTTTGAACGGGGCAGTCGATTAGTTGATAAATTAATCATTGCTGTTAGCTCAAATCCGAATAAAAATTCCTTATTTACCATGGAAGAACGGGTTGCGATGATTCGAAATTCTGTCAAACATATTCCTAATGTTGAAATTGATTGTACAGGTGGTTTGCTTAACGAATATGTTAAATCAAAGAATGCTACTATTATCATTCGTGGTTTGCGTGCATTGAGTGACTTTGAATATGAATTTCAGCGTGCTTTGTTTGCAAAATACTTGGATGATGACATCGAAACAGTATTTATTATGACAAATAACAAATACTCTTTTGTCAGCTCCACAGGTATTCGAGAACTAGCTAAATTTGGTGGCAAACTAGATGGCCTTGTTCCGGATGATGTTAAGGAAAAACTTGAAGAACGATTTAATACGGTCCATAATAAATAGGGGTGAATTGTATGAAAACAGAAAAATTATTAGAAGATTTAGAGGTTCTTATTGAATCTAGCAGCCGTATTCCTATGACTACAAAACGTATGGTCGAGGAAGACGAAATTATGCGTATTATCGATTCTATTCAAGAGTCCTTGCCATTGGAACTTGAAGAGTCTCGTCGTATTGTAGCTGATAAGGATAAAGTATTAGCTGATGCTCAACGTCAAGCGGAAACTTTAATTGATCAAGCTAAAGACTACATTGCTAAATTAACAGCGGAAAGTGAACTTGTTAAACAAGCTCAAGAACAAGCTAATCAAATTATCAATGCTGCTAACCAATCCTCTGAAGAATTGAAATCCAGCTCCATTCAATATGCTGGCGACGTTCTTAAATACGTGGAAAATAACTTAGAGAAAACATTGGAAAGCTTACGTCAAAACCGTGAAAGTTTGAAAACAGACTGAACAACGTACAGAAGAAAACCAATAATATTAAATAAAAAGAAGCGAAGGATTTCCTTCGCTTCTTTTTTTATTCATTATAATTGTCCGGTTTTTTAGGTTCTACAATCATAGTTTGATGTGTATTAAAAATAACAAAACCTAAAGGAGCTCCAGGCGGTTTTTTGATATTTTTAATGTATGTATAGTCTACAGGAACTTTACTAGTTTCTCGTGCCTTACTAAAGTAGGCAGCATATTGTGCTACTTTAGATAAAATCATGTCATCTGGTTCAACATTAAGTCTAAGAATAAGGTGAGAGCCTTGAATGTCTTGCGTGTGGAACCAAATGTCCGTTGGTTTAGCAAAACGATGCGTTAAATATTCATTTTGCTGATTGTTACGACCGATAAACATTTCACCTTCGTCAATTGTTAAGTGAATGTAGTTAGATTTACCTAGCTTATAGGATAGTGGCTTTTTAGATTTTTTTATAATGCCCGCATCCATACATTCTTTGCGGATTTCCTCTAAACTTTCACGCGTGGTAGCAAGCGATATACTATACAAAATTGACTTTAAGTATTCAAGTTTTGTAGTACTTGCGTTAAGTTGGTACTCACCGCTGATCATACGATTCTTTAGTTTAGTGTAAAGTTTGTAATACCATTGTGCATTTTCTACAATCGTTAGATTTGGCTTTAATGGTATTGTTAGTATTTCTCCTTCATCAGAAAGAAGATTTTGTAATTCAATAGAAGGTTCGTATTGCACTTGAAGGTGTGCATTAATCATTAATAGATCACCATATAATTTATAGGTATCCATTTTATTCGTGTCTTCTAATTCATCTTTAATCTTTTGGTGACGACCTTCTTCTTTTTTGATGGCCGCCGTCAAAATCTTTTCTAGTTCTTTATCCGCTGTGTGGATTGCTTTTGTACTGTGAATTGTTTCTTCTAAAGCTTCAGAAATAGTTTCGTATGTTTTCACAACATTATAGTTATGTAAGATAAAGGTAGAATATGCTTTTTTATGGTAATCATTTACGAAGGAGAGTAATCCATTGCCGTTTTGAAGCATCATTTTTAAATCGTACAAGGCATTTGCTAACTTGTCGACTTGTGATGCCTCTAAATCAGTTATAATTTCATCACCATTTAAATTAGCGTTATATAAAACCTCATCAAGTAAAGGTTTACCAAAGCCGTTAAAAATAGCGCGAATAGATTGTTCAACGCTGCCATTACCAAAGGAGACTAGTAGATTTCTAATCTCATTATAATCAAAGTCCATTAGACTAACGCGATTAGCATTTGGTGGTAACTCGTATTGAAGTTTAGGGCTAATAGAACGCTCACGGTTCATCAGTGGAGAAACATGAATTAAAGATTCTAAGATAACTCCATCTTGAACAAAGATACAGTTAGAATATTTGCCCATTAACTCAACATAAATAAGTGTACTTGTAATGGAACCATCCATTTCTAGTTTATCCGTTTGGATACACATAATACGGTCCCCATTGATTTGCTCAACTTTTACAATGCGGCTACCTTCGATATGTTTACGTAAGAACATACAAAGTGAGCTAGGCTCTTTTGGTAAATCTTGCAGGGGTTTGCTAAGATACATGGCTGGGGTAGCACCTACGGTGATGATCAAGTTTTGATCTTCATTAAGGGCTCGAATTTTAAATAATAGTGTAGTTTTATCTATTTGATATAGTTTTTGTATTTGGCCAGTTTGTAATCGCTCATTTAGCTCTTTAGCGAGTACAGACATGGTAAGACCATCTAAATTCATAGTACTCCTTTCAAATTTATTTAGAAGTATAGTTTAGTATACCATAGTGTACATATAATTCTTAGTATTTAAACACGGATTGTGTAATTCGTGGTACAATAATAAAAACTACTAAGGAGGATATCTTATGAAAAGTATGACCGGTTTTGGTTCTGGTACAGCAACCAAAGATGGCATTACCTGTACGGTAGAAATTAAGTCCGTCAATGCACGTTTCTTGGATTTATTTATACGTTGTCCAAAACAAATGAATCCTTTTGAAAGTATCATTCGTGGGATGGTACAAGATCGTATAAATCGCGGTAAGGTAGAGGTATCGGTTTCTATTCAAGATGCAGGGTGAGAGACCTAAAACTTTTACTATAAATAGTGTATTAAGAAAACAAATTCAAGAATTGCTAGTTCAAGAAGAATTTTATGATGATCCTAAAAAGGTACCATTACAAGCTGTAAATTCAATTTCTAATGATTGGATTCAACAACAAGATACTCCCATTGCAGAAGAGGTACTTTCTGATATAGTGAAAGAATCTACAGGTTTTGCATTAGATGCTTTGATTGCTATGCGAACTGTGGAAGGTGAACATATTCAACAAGATTTAGTGAGCCGTATCGCCACACTAGAAAATATTATTTCTCATATTGATACTAATAAATCTGGTGCTGTAGAAGCGTATCGTGAACATATTAGAAGTAAAATTCAAGAGTATTTAGTTTCTTTAGAATCAAGTATCAGCGAAGAGCGTTTTCTACAGGAAATTGCTATATTAGCTGATAAGACTGATATTACGGAAGAGATTGTCCGATTCAGCTCACATGTGGTACAATTAAAAAACACACTTACAGATGAAAATCCAATCGGTCGAAAGGTCGATTTTATTTTGCAAGAAATGAATCGTGAAGTAAATACAATTGGATCCAAGGCTATGGATTCCAATATTACAGAGTTTGTGGTTCAACTTAAATGTGAGTTAGAGAAAATTAGAGAACAAGTACAGAATGTAGAGTAATAGGAGGTCCATGAATGAGTATTCAATTGCTGAATATAGGCTTTGGTAATATGGTATCTGCGAACCGTGTTATGGCTATCATTAGTCCTGAATCTGCACCGATTAAGCGAATGGTTCAAGATGCTAGAGATAAGGGCCTGCTCATTGATGCTACATATGGTCGTAAGACTCGTGCTGTATTAGTTATGGATAGTGGTCAAATTGTATTATCTGCAATTCAACCGGAAACCGTAGCACATCGACTTGTGCAACATGATGTAGATGTAGATACAGTGGAATCATAGGAGTACATATGTCAGACAGAGGATTATTAATCGTTATATCCGGGCCATCTGGCGCAGGTAAAGGTACGATTTGTGCGAATATTCGTAAAGAAATGCCTAATTTAGTTTATTCCGTTTCTATGACCACACGTGCACCGCGTGTTGGTGAAGAGGAAGGGGTTAACTATTTTTTCCGCTCCAAGGAGGAATTTGAGACTTTACTCAGTGAAGATGCATTCTTGGAGTATGCAAGGGTATATGATAATTACTATGGTACGCCTAAACAACATGTAATGGATTTATTAGATGATGGTAAAAGTGTACTATTAGAAATTGATATTCAAGGTGCTATGCAAGTTAAGGAACGCTTTAGTGATGCCGTATTTATTTATATTGTACCGCCATCCTTAACTGAATTATCTGAACGATTACATAATCGTGGTACTGATGCAAAAGAGGTTATTGATAAACGATTGTCATTAGCTTGTTCTGAATTGGCATTAGCCCATCGATATGACTATATAGTTGTAAATGATGATCTTGCAGATGCATCAGAGAAGGTTGCATCTATTTTACGGGCTGAATCCTGTAAGATTAGTCGCAATAAAGAGCAAATTCAATTTATTTATAAACAATATAAAGAGTCTAAGGAGAAGTGATAGTATGATGGTAAAACCTCCATTGAAAAAATTGGAAAGTCAAGTAGATAGCAAATACACTTTGGTAACATTGGCAGCTAAACGAGCTCGTGAACTAACAGATGGTGAACCATGCTTAGCTGAATCTACACATGCAACTGACAAGCCTGTTTCCTTGGCATTCTATGAAATTGCCGAAGGTGAAGTGACGTATAAACGTACTAAAGAAGGCATTAAATAAGATAAATCAATTCCTTGTATCCTTGATACAAGGAATTTTTAAAAGGAGAAGAACATGCGCGGAAAACATATCATTGTCGCAGTCTCTGCTGGTATTGCAGCATATAAGGCAATTGAAGTGGTTAGTCGTCTTCGTAAAAAAGGGGCAGAGGTCAAGGTTGTGATGACTCGTAATGCTACGAATATTGCATCACCATTGACCTTTGGTGAGATTAGTGGTCACCCTGTAGCATTAGACATGTTTGAACAAGTGCATCAATGGGATGTGGAGCATATTGCATTGGCTACATGGGCTGATGCGTATGTAGTAGTACCAGCTACGGCTAATGTAATTGGTAAAATCTATGCTGGTATTGCAGATGATATGTTGACTACTACTATTTTGGCAACTACAGCACCTAAATATATTTGCCCTGCTATGAATACAGAAATGTATAACAATCCAATTACGCAACGTAACCTAGAAGGTCTACGTTCCTTGGGTTATCATATTATGGAACCAGCTGAAGGTTGGCTTGCTTGTGGCGTTACAGGTGTTGGTCGCTTACCAGAGCCTGTAGCTATTGTAGAATGGCTTGAAGCTCAACTGTGTAAAACTTCTGAACTTGAAGGTACTACAGTGCTTGTCACTGCTGGTGGTACTCAGGAGAACATAGATCCAGTTCGTTATATTGGAAATCGTTCTAGCGGTAAAATGGGATATGCTATTGCTGAACAAGCTGTACGAATGGGTGCGAATGTCATTTTAGTGAGTGCCCCTACATCTTTATCAGTACCAAGTGGTGTTGAATTTGTTCCAGTAGATTCTGCACTTTCCATGCAAGAAGCTGTTGAATCTAGATATAAAAATGTAGATGTTGTGGTTATGGCGGCAGCGGTTTCCGATTTTAGAGTGCTTCATAAAGCGAATCAAAAGATTAAGAAAATGGAATCTATGACGCTAGAGCTTGTAAAGAATCCAGATATTTTACAAGGCTTAGGATCTCATAAAGAACATCAAATCCTTGTTGGCTTTGCGGCCGAAACAGAACATGTAATCAAGTATGGTCAAGATAAAGTTGCTAGAAAAAATCTTGATATGCTTGTAGCAAACGATGTAAGTAAATCTAATGCTGGATTTAACGTAGATACAAACGAAGGTTATTTCTTATATCCTGATAAAGAGCCTAAGAAATGGCTAATATGAAGAAATCTGAATTAGCTCAATATATTATGAAGGAAGTAGTTGAGTTAGTAGCAAATAAACACCCCTAATATCAAATTTTTTGTGTGTAGTTTGAGAAAGGTGTGTTGTTTATATGTTTGCTATTCAAAAAGCATATTTAAATGGATCCTTAAGTAAAGATAAATGGAGTAATAATATTATTGCTGGCTTAGTGGTAGGAGTTGTAGCATTACCTTTAGCTATGGCCTTTGCTATCGCTAGTGGTGTTACACCTCAAGCTGGTATTTATACAGCTATCATTGCCGGTATCTTTGTATCTTTGTTTGGCGGCTCACCCGTACAGATAGCTGGGCCTACAGGAGCCTTTATTGTCTTATTAAGCAGTATCGTTGTTAATTATGGTTTTGATGGCTTGCAAATTGCAACCATGATGGCTGGCGTTATGCTTATTTTAATGAGTATAGCTAAATTAGGTACTGTTATTAGATTTATACCAACGCCGGTTATTATGGGCTTTACTGCGGGTATCGGTGTTACTATTTGGGTAGGCCAATGGCCATACTTCTTTGGATTCCCTCAGTTACCGTATATACCTCATTTCCATGAAAAATTATGGGCTATGATTCAATCATTGCCGTATTCTGATATACCAACCTTAGGGATTGCTTTACTGAGTTTAATCATTTTATTAGTTTTGCCGAAAATTCCTTATATTAATAAAGTTCCAGCTCCCATTGTAGCCATGATGGTCGCTACAGTCATACAAGCTGTTTATCAGTTTCCTACCGTTTTGACTATAGGTAGTGCTTTTGGTGGTATTCCACAAGGCTTACCTGCATTTTCCGTGCCACACTTTGATGTTGATAAAATCTTGACATTAATTGGTCCAGCTTTTACAATTGCCATGCTAGGTGCTATTGAGTCCTTATTGTCTGCAGTAGTGGCAGATGGTATGAGTGGTACTAAGCATGAGTCTAATACTGAGCTATTTGGACAAGGGTTAGCCAATATTTTTGCACCTTTGTTCGGCGGTATTGCATCCACAGGTGCAATTGCTCGAACGGCTACCAATATTCGGCAAGGCGGTAATTCTCCAATAGCAGGTATTGTTCACGCTATTACATTAGGGGCTATTTTATTATTTTTAGCTCCTTATGCTGTCTACATTCCATTAGCATCTATGGCAGCAATATTGTTTGTAGTATCTTATAATATGAGTGATGCACCGCGTTTTATACGAATGCTCATCTTAGCACCAAGACCAGATCAGATAATCTTATTGCTCACCTTTTTCTTAACGATTTTTACCGATTTGGTAGTTGCTGTAAACGTTGGTGTGGTCCTTGCAGTCTTACAGTTTATGCGTAAAATGGTTAATACTATCGATGTCCATGAAGCGAGTTGTGCTGAATTATCTGAACAAATTAAGCACGAAATAACACTTCATCCTGACATTATGGTATATACCGTGGAAGGACCTTTATTCTTTGGTGCCATCAGCGCTTTTGATAGAGCTTTAAGTTCTATACATAAAGATCCAAAATATTTAATTATTCGTTTTGTAAAGGTACCGTTTGTAGATTTGACGGGATTACGTATTCTGCGAGGCATCATAGAAGAACTTCAAAAGAGAGACATTGAAGTTTTACTTAGCGATGTGAGTTACGATATTCGTAGAGAAATGTATAAATCTGACTTTTTAGATGTTCTAGGACGTCATCATATGTATCGACTGTTCGACAGTGCCCTTCATAAAGCTGAACATGATTTAGCCTTGAAAGATGGTAAAGAAGTATAATAATGACTTGCTTTCTCACTGTAAATACACTATAATATTTCTGTAACTCATCAAGAGTAGCGGAGGGATAGGCCCTGTGAAGCTACAGCAACCATTCCAAGGGGAAAAGGTGCTAATTCCTATGACAAATGTCGTTAGATGGGAGGGTCTCTCATGAGTACATGAGAGGCTTTTTTTCGTATTAGGAGGATAAAATGGCTGAAAAACATATGTTTTTTACTTCTGAATCTGTTACTGAAGGCCATCCAGATAAAATAGCTGACCAAATTTCTGATGCTGTTTTGGATGCGATTATTGAAAAGGATCCAACTGCTCGTGTAGCTTGTGAAACTTTAGTTACTACTGGTCTAGTACATGTAGTAGGTGAAATTTCTACTCACACTTATGTAGATATCCCTCGCATCGTACGTGATACAGTTCGTGAAATCGGTTATACACGTGCAAAATTCGGTTTTGACTGTGATACTTGTGGTGTCCTTGTATCCATTGATGAACAGTCTGCTGATATCGCTATGGGCGTTGATGAAGCACTTGAATCCAAAGAAGGTAATGGTGAAGCACTTGATAAAATTGGCGCTGGTGACCAAGGTATGATGTTTGGTTATGCATCTAATGAAACACCTGAACTCATGCCTTTACCAATTTCTTTGGCACACCGCTTGTCCCGTCGTCTGGCGGAAGTTCGTAAAGATGGCACTTTAACATATCTTCGTCCAGATGGTAAAACTCAAGTTACTGTTGAATATGTTGATGGTAAACCTAAACGTATTGATACAATTGTTATCTCCACACAACATAGCCCTGAAGTAACTCAAGAACAAATTAAAACTGATTTGAAACGCTATGTTATCGATGCGGCTTTACCTGCAGAATTTGTTGATGAAAATACTAAATACTTCATCAATCCAACTGGTCGTTTCGTAATCGGGGGCCCTCATGGTGATGCTGGTTTAACTGGCCGTAAAATCATTGTAGATACTTACGGTGGTATGGCTCGTCATGGTGGTGGTGCTTTCTCTGGTAAAGATCCATCTAAAGTAGACCGTTCTGCAGCATATGCAGCTCGTTATGTAGCTAAAAACGTTGTAGCAGCAGGTCTTGCTGATAAATGTGAAGTACAAGTTGCTTACGCTATTGGCGTTGCGCATCCTGTATCTGTATTGGTAGATACGTTTGGTACAGCTCGCATTGAGGAAACCAAAATTCAAGAACTCGTTAAGAAACATTTCGACCTTCGTCCAGCAGGTATCATCGAAATGCTTGATTTGTTAAAACCTCATTATCGCAAAACTGCAGCGTACGGTCACTTTGGTAGAACTGATGTAGATTTACCTTGGGAACGTACTGACAAAGCAGCAATTTTAAAAGCTGAAGCTGGCTTATAATACAAAAGGTCTTAGTAGAATTTCTACTGAGACCTTTATAGTAAATGAAAGGATATGAGTCTATGCGTGTAGCACAAGTTATTATTAACAGACCTGCCAAACAACTTCATAAACCATTGAGCTATCTAATGCCTGAAAAGTTTGGTAACATCCTACCTGGTACTCGCGTACTCATTCCTTTAGGTCATAGTCGTGAAGAAGGGATCCTCATTGGTTATAAAGAATTAGTTGAGCCACCTGAGTTCACGTTGCGAAATATAGTGCAAGTATTAGATAGTGAGCCTTGGTTTACACCAGAAATGATGGATACGGCACGACGTTTAAATGAGTATTATCTTTTTTCTTATGGTGATGCACTACGATTATTTACAGTAAATAAAACATTGAAATCCTATGAGGCACCAAAAGAAGAATGGCTTGTAGTTATGCCTGATTTTTCAATAGATCAATTTAGTGCTCGAAAAAAGAAACAACGTGAATTAGCGCAATACTTACTTGAAGTCGGTGGTGCGTCCAAGGCACTATTATTAGCTAAAGGCTTTTCTCGCATGGTCATAAAGCAAGTAAGTGAAGCTAAAGGGATTACTATTGAAGCACGTTTTAAAGCCACAAAAACGACCTTTACAGAGCTTTTAACGGAAGAGGTTAATATTCCTCTTACTCAAGCTCAACAAGCCGTATATGAGCCTATACAAGAGGCTATGAATAGTCATGAGAATAAAACCTTCTTACTTCATGGTGTAACTGGTAGCGGTAAACTCAATTATATTTACGAGCTACAGCAAAATGTATTAGTCAAGATAAGACTGCTATTATCTTGGTGCCTGAAATTATATTGACCGATCAAATTGTGCGACGCTTTGTGGAAACCTTTGGCGATGAAGTTGTCGTATTCCATAGTAAATTGACGGTACAACAACGCAATAATAATTGGGAACGGTTGCGTCGTAAGGATAGTCATATCATTATTGGTGCCCGTTCGGCTGTGTTTGCTCCTGCTGAGAATATCGGTCTTATTGTTGTGGATGAAGAACATGATACATCTTATAAACAAGAAGATATGGTTCGATACCATGCCCGTAATGTTGCCTTATGGCGTGGTGAAGCACATGATTGTCCTGTGATTTTAGGTTCTGCTACACCAGCTATTACTTCTTACTATAAAGCTAAGCAAGGAGAGTATCATTTACTCGAGTTACCTCATCGTATTTTTGAACAACCCATGCCAAAGGTAACTATTGTTGATATGAAGGAAGAAATCCTCCATGGCAATTATTCTGTTTTTTCTGACGCTATGAGTCGGTTGATTCAGAAAACATTACATGAACATAATCAAATGATTATTCTGTTGAATAGACGTGGTTATAGTACCTTTGTAATGTGTCGCGATTGCGGGGAAACTATTATGTGCCCTCATTGTGATGTAGCGATGGTCTATCATCAATCAGGTGAAGAATTGCGCTGTCACTATTGTGAACATCACGAACCGATTCCTACGGTTTGTCCAAAGTGTAATAGTAAACGCATTAAATTCTTTGGCTCAGGTACACAAAGGTAGAGGAAGAGTTGCGACGTCATTTTAAATCGGCTCGCATTGCCCGCCTTGATCAAGACGTAACTAAAAACAAACAAATGGCAGAAGATATCTTACATGACTTTGGAGCTCATAAATACGATATTTTATTGGGAACCCAAATGGTATCTAAAGGGCATGACTTTAAAGATGTAACAGCGGTTGGTATTTTAACAGCTGATTCGGTTTTAAATATTCCTGTGTATACTGCTTCTGAAAGAACTTTTGATTTGCTTACCCAAACTTCTGGACGGGCTGGTCGAGGGGATAAAACCGGTAGTGTTGTAATACAAACATATAATCCGTTAAATTATGCTATAATAAAGAGTAAGGCTCATGATTATGTAGGCTTTTACCATGAAGAAATTCAAAATAGAAAAGCTTTAGGATATCCTCCATTTAGAGAAATGATTCACATGGTAGTGCGTCATCAAGATATGGAGACCTTAGAGTCCATTGCAAATCGAATTGTAGATGATTTGGAGGCTCATAAAGGGGATGAAGATATTCTTATTAATGGTCCTTACGAAGCAACTATAAAAAAGGTACGGGACATGTATCGCTTAGCGATTATGATCCGTGGTACTGATTTAATGAATTTGAAAGAATATATATATAACTCATGGATTTTCACGCAAGAAGGGCTTTTGATTGACGTGGATCCTGTGTAGTATAGGAGTGTCAATGGCAGTATTAGATGTTGTAAAAGCAGGTCATCCCGTTTTGAAACAAGTAGCGGAACCTGTAGAACATGTTAATAAAAAACTTAGAGCCCTTATCGATGATATGGCTGAAACTATGTATAAAACGGAAGGTGTAGGTCTAGCTGCGCCCCAAGTAGCTGTTTCTAAACGAATTATCGTAGTAGACGATCAAGTTGGTAGTGGCCTTATTGTATTAATTAATCCTGAAATTACACATGCTGAAGGCTCTCAAGTAGGCCCTGAAGGGTGTTTAAGTGTACCTGGTTATTATGGAGATGTAGAACGTTTTAATAAGATCACCGTTAAAGGTATTGACCCACATAACAAAAAGGTTACTATTAAAGCGGAAGGCTTCTTAGCTCGTATTTTCCAGCATGAAATCGATCATTTAGAGGGTCATTTATTTATAGAAAAAGCGACAAACTTACGATTGATTGCAGATCATCCAGAGGAGAAAGAAATTGTCTAATCATAATCCTTTACGTATTGTCTTTATGGGAACGCCAGACTTTTCTGTTCCCACTTTAGAAGCGCTAATTCAAGCAGGACATACTATTGTTGGTGTGTACTGTCAGCCAGATAAACAAAAGGGTCGTGGCAAACAAGTTCAAATGCCACCGGTAAAGGTAGCTGCTTTAGAACATAACTTACCTGTTTATCAACCTGTTACTTTACGGGATGAGCAAGTGCAAGCAGAATTAGAAGCATTAAAACCTGATGTAGTAGTAGTTATTGCATATGGTAAAATCTTACCGCCATGGCTAATTCGATTGCCTCAATATGGGTGTATCAATGTACATGCTTCTATTTTGCCTAACTATAGAGGGGCTGCGCCGATTCACTATGCCATTCTAAATGGGGATACTAAAACAGGTGTTACCATTATGCACATGGATGACGGACTTGATACCGGTGATATTATCGATATCGTGGAGACTGATATTTTACCTGGTGAAACGACAGGACAGTTATTTGAACGTATAGCGGAGCTTGGTGGTGAAACAATTGTTCCCGTATTAACTCGTTGGGTTAATGGGGAAATTGTGGCGACGCCACAAGATGATACAATGGCTACATATACTGCTAAGATTACAAAAGAAATGGGGCAAATAGACTGGTCTAAGCCTGCAAATGAAATTGTAAATCTCATTAGAGGACTTAATCCAGCACCTGGATGTTATACTTACCTCGATGGAAAACGTTTAAAAATATGGTCTGGAAAAGTGGTTCCAAGTGATACGACTCACTGTTTGATAGATATCCGTGGTAAACATGTACCAATTGCTATATCAGCCACAACTGTGCCTGGTACAATCGTATCTAAAATAGACGGTTTAGGTGTATTTTGTGGTGATGGAAATATAATTCTATTAACAGAAGTCCAACCAGAAAATAAAAAGCGCATTTCTGCTACAGATTTTATTAATGGACATCAGATAAAGGAAGGTATCGTTTTTGGGGACTCAAATTAAACAGTACGAAACGTATCCGTTATACCTAATATTATCAACTATTACATGTGCTTTGCTCACTGCAGTGCTTGGTTTTCTAATGTATGTATTAGAACCTGGGTTATTACAATTACATCCTATTGCACCTGTTATGAGTAGTATAGTTCTTTCTATTCTGATAGGTATTATATGGTTATTGTGTTTATCCCTTATTGTTGCAACTTTAGGTATTATACGGTTACATCCTATTGTTTAAGATTAGCCAATCAGTTTATATATGGACTATTTCCATTAACCTTGGCTATCGGTAAGGTGAGAGGGGTTACTAAGGATCAACTTCGTCAGTCTATGATTGATTTAATTAATCATCTTGTGATGCTTGATATGTATACGGTTGATCCAGAACGTATATTATTATTGACGCCACATTGTCTACAAGAAAGCTCGTGTGTTCATAAGGTTACACATGACGTATACAACTGTAAGCAGTGTGGGCGATGTCAAGTTGGTAGCTTATTACAAGTGGCTAAAGACTACGGGTGTCAATTTATAGTTGTCACTGGAGGTACTTTAGCGCGAATGAAGGTAAAGGAAGCGCGGCCAAAAGCTATTGTAGCAATAGCTTGCGAACGAGATTTAGCAAGCGGTATGGCTGATGTATTTCCCATCCCAGTTATTGGCGTATTAAATGAACGTCCTAATGGGCCGTGTTGTAATACAACCGTAGATCCTGAACGTGTTCGTGCAGTAGTAGAACAATTGATTGGTAGGAATAGTGATGTTAGAAGTAAAGAATAACCAACAACAGAATATTCGGTTGCTTGCTGTGAAAGCATTGAGCGATATTAATCGTAATGGTGCTTATGCAAATATTAAGTTGCAAGAGTATTTACAAAAATATCATTTATCCGATTTGGATCGACGGTTTTTTACAGAACTTGTATATGGTGTTATTCGTAGAAAAAATTATTTAGATGCCATAATTGTTCACTTTGCAAAACGACCTTTGAAGAAACTTTCTTCTATGGTTGTGGAAATCCTTAGACTTGGGATTTACCAAATTATCTACATGGATAAGGTTCCTGAAAGTGCGGCGGTCAATGAATCTGTTAAACTTGCTAAGAAGTTAACACGAGGATTATCTGGTTTTGTAAACGCTGTATTGCGATCCGTTTTGCGTGAATGCGATAGTATTTCTATTGGTGAACTTGCTAAGTCTGAAGCCGAAGAGATTTCTTTCATCTACAATCAACCGTTATGGCTTGTCAATTTGTGGATGAATGAAATGGGCAAAGATAAGACCGTAGACCTATGTGCTTGGTTTAATGAACAACCTCGTTTAACAGCACGTATTAATACGGTGAAAGTATCAATCGAGGATTGTATAAAAGAGCTACAAAATCTAGGATGGACTATTGAACAAGATAAAGATATTCCTGAAGTAGTGTATATTGATAGTCACCAAGGGCACTTAGAAAAAGCAAAACCAGTTATAGAAGGTCATATTACCTTTATGGATAAAGCGTCTATGCTCGTTGCTCATGTAGTTGATCCTCAGCCAGGAGAGCGCATATTAGATTGTTGTGCTGCACCAGGTGGTAAGTCTATGCATATGGCCAGCCTTATGAATAATACGGGCGCTATTATGAGTTGTGACATTTATGACCATAAGTTAGATCTTATGAATCAGAATGCAGAACGATTAGGCGTATCTATTGTTTCTACTAAATTACAAGATGGTCGATCTTTACCTGATAATTGGAAGGAACAATTTGATCGTGTCTTAGTTGATGCCCCTTGTTCTGGCCTTGGCATATTACAAAAGAAATTAGATATGCGATGGCGTAAAACAGAGGACTTACTAAATGAATTACCTCCATTACAGCTTGAAATTTTAGAAAAAGCGTCTGAAATGGTTAAGGTTAATGGCCATTTAGTATATTCCACATGTACTATCAATAGAGGTGAAAATGAGGATGTATTGGAAAAATTCCTAGCAACTCATAAGAACTTTGTTATCGACCCTGTATCCTGTGAAGGGTTGCCTCCGGCTTCAGATGGTATGATTTCAACATATCCTCCGCGAGATCATATGGATGGATTCTTTATGGCTCGTATGAAACGCCTATCATAATATAAGAAATGGAGTACCATGATAGAATTATTGGGTAAGTCTTTAGAAGAATTACAATCTATCTTTAAGACCCATAATATACAAAAGTTTCGAGCGAAACAGTTAATCGACTATATCTATCATAGATATGTGTTCGATTTTCAAGAAATGACACAATTTCCAAAGAATTGCGTCAATGGTTAAGTGATAATTGTGTTATCTCTTTGCCTACATTAATTACAGAATCTATATCTCCAGATGGAAAGACTAGAAAAATCCTATTGGAGATGACAGATCAAAGCCGAGTAGAAGCTGTTTTGATGGAGCAACACTATGGTTACTCAGTATGTGTTTCGTCACAAGTAGGCTGTGCTATGGGCTGTGTATTCTGTGCCTCTACACAAGGTGGCTTATACCGCGACTTAACAGTGGCTGAAATCCTTGGTCAAGTCGTTATTTTTGGTGCCCTTACTAAAGAACAAATACATTCTGTTGTTGTTATGGGGGCAGGGGAGCCATTACAAAATTATGATAATGTGTTACAAGCTTTGCAATTGTTACATGATCCAGTGATTTGTAATATTAGTTATCGTAAGATGACTATTTCCACATGTGGTTGGGTTCCTAATATTTATAAATTAGCCGATGAAGGTTTGCCTATAACGTTGGCCCTTTCATTACATGCTACAAATAATGAAGTACGTCGTAGTATCATGCCCGTTGGTGCCCGTTATGAATTGACGGAAGTCTTAGATGCGGTAAAATATTATTATGATACAACACAACGTCGTATCACCTTTGAGTATATCCTCATAGATTCTGTTAATGCATCTATGGAGGAGGCTCATGCATTGGGACAAATCTGTAAGGATTTTCCAAATTGTCATGTTAACTTAATTCCTGTTAACGGCAATGAACATATTGAATTATATAAACCATCTATTACGAATATGAATACATTTAAAGACATCGTTGGTTCCTATGGAGTATCTGTAACGGTACGAAAGGAAATGGGCGATGCAATCCAAGCCGCATGTGGGCAATTAAAAGCTGCTCATGGTCGGAAAAAGGAGAATCATGAATAATTTTGTTGGTTTAAGTAAAATTGGACTTGTGCGGCAGCGCAATGAAGACCGTTTCTTTATTGATGGTAACGTCTGCGCTGTCACTGATGGCATGGGTGGTTATAGCGGTGGTGAAATCGCTAGTACGTATGCTGTAGATGAAATAAGAGAATATTTGGCCTCCCTTGAAACGGTGGGTCAACAAGATTTATGCGACGCTATCATTCACGCTAATCAACGCATTGTTAATCGCGTGGCTAGTGAAGAACGCCTTGCTGGTATGGGGACTACCGCTGTAGTTACAGCAATAAAAGATAATCAGTTATATTGGGCAAGTGTTGGTGATAGTCGTTTGTATGTATATAGGGATGGTCTTTTAAAAGACAAATTACTACGGATCATTTCTATGGTACAAGAATTATTAACTGCTGGAGAGATTACAAAGGATGAAATGCTAAGTCACCCTCAACGTAATTTATTGACACGTGCCGTCGGTGTCGATGAAGTATTAGAGGTTGATAGCGGCATTGAGTCGATTCTTCCCGGTGATCGTATTTTACTCTGTACTGATGGATTAAGTGGCTATGTAACAGATGATGTAATTGCCTCTGCATTGCAATCGTCTGATGATAACATGATGGTTGTTGAATCATTAATGGATACTGTTTATGAAGTCGGAGCAGGAGATAATGTGACCATTGTAGTGGGAACAATCTAATCTAGAAATGGAGAAATAATGAGTACTATGAATATAAAAGGTATACTTCTAGATAACCGCTACCGAATTGTTGATAAAATTGGCGTTGGTGGAATGGCTGACGTATACCTAGGAGAAGATACCTTATTAGGTAGACAAGTAGCAATTAAAGTATTGCATGCAAACTTTGCTAATGATGATGAATTCGTAACTCGCTTTAAGCGAGAAGCGCAAGCTGCAGGTAAATTAAATCATCCAAATATTGTAAATATGTATGATGTAGGATTTGATCAAGATTTACACTACATCATCATGGAATATGTAAACGGTGAAACGCTAAAAGAATATATTACTCGTCATGGCAGACTATCCATAGATGAGGCTGTTAAGTTTACTATTGCCATAGCTGAAGGTCTTGAACACGCTCATACAATGGGCATTGTTCACTGTGATATAAAACCTCATAATGTAATTATTACTCAGACTGGTCGTGTGAAAGTAACTGACTTTGGTATCGCTCGTGCTATGAATGCTACTAATACAGTTATGTATACGAATTCAATTTTAGGCTCTGCTCACTATTTATCACCTGAGCAAGCGAGTGGAAAACCTGTAGATGGTAATACAGATATCTACTCACTTGGCGTCGTATTTTATGAAATGCTCACAGGACGCGTGCCATTTTGAAGGGAGACACCTATCGCAGTAGCATTAAAAGCATGTACGTGAAAAAGTAGCTCCTCCAACTCGATATAATCCTTCAATTCCACCGCTTTTAGAAGCTGTCGTAATAAAGGCATTATCTAAGAACCCTGCAGATCGTTTTGATTCTATTTCAGATATGATTAGTGATTTACGATTATCTCAAGGCTTTACGATGGGGAAAACACAGCGTCATGAGCCATACGACTTTGCTACGCAAATGATTCCTGCTGTTGATCCTGAAGCACTTGAGGATTTCAGCACTATTCAAGAAGAACGTAAAGACGAGGGTCAAAAGAAGAGTATGTTAAGTAAAATTGCATCGATTCCACAAAAATACATCGTTCTAGGTGCTGCTGTCATTTTCTTGGTAGCATTTTTAGGAGCTTTCTTAAGCTATGGTAACTTCTGGAGTAATACAACGGTAGATGTACCTAATGTTGTAGGTAAACAAGTATCTGTGGCTAAAAATATTTTAGAAGATAAACATTTACGTGTATCTACAAGTGAGGTTACAAACCCAGATGTTCCAGCAGGTCAAGTCATTTCACAAACTCCTGGAGCTGGGGAAAAGGTTAAGGAGCAACGTACGATTCACCTTGTTGTTTCTAAAGGTGTTGGTGATATTACAGTACCAGATTTATCTGACTTAACTGTAGATCAAGCTCGCCAAAGACTTAAAGATGTTGGCTTAGTTGTAGGTAAGATAACACAACAATCTGTAGAAGGTAAAAAAGATGGTGTAGTTATTGCTCAAAGTCCTTCTGGGGATTCTAAAGTTTCTAAAGGTACTACAATTGATCTTGTTGTAAATAAGGCAAAAGCTAAAAAAGTAAAAGTACCTAATCTTGTAGGTATGACATTAAAAGATGCTCGCAATACTTTGAGCAATGCTCATTTAGGTGTAAATCAAGTAGCGGGCTCTGTGGAGGAAAAATCTGTAGTCATTGAGCAAAGTATTAAAGCTGGTGATGAGATTGATGAAGGCTCCACATTAAACCTTACTACTGAATTCAAAGAAGATAAAAAGAAATCTGAGAAAAAAGAAGAAAGCAATAGCAATAAAACAACTGGTACTGTAGACGTTACTGTACCATCTGGTTCTAAAAATCAAGAACTTAAAATCGTTGTGAAAGACGATGAAGGTTCCGCTGTAATTTATGATGATACCAATAAACCTGGTGATCGTATCGTTCGTAAAGTATCTGGCGTAGGTAATGTGCGTATTGAGGTATATCTCAATGGTGCATTAGTACAAGAGACTGCATTATAAGAGGTACTATGATTACAGGTATTGTTGTCAAAAATATGAATGGTTACTTTTATGTTCAAGATGATACGAGTACTATTCATGAATGCAAAGTTCGCGGTAGACTCAAGCAAGGTCGCTACAGTCTACTTGTTGGTGACCGTGTTACGATTTCGGAGGATGGGTTCGTTGAATCCATCCACGAACGTCATAATGCTATGGTTCGTCCTGCGGTAGCTAATATTGATCAAGTTGTATTAGTTGTAGCCGCTCATGAGCCAGATATTAATGAGCTTTTACTAAATAAAATGCTCGTTATGATTGAACATGCAGATATTCCTATCGTGCTATGTATCAATAAATGTGATTTGATGGATTCCGATACTGAAGCGATGGTTGAGCTTTATAAATCAATCGGCTACGACGTATTGATGACATCTACCTATGATATGACAGGCATTGAAGATTTACGTCATGTACTGCAACATAAGGTAACTGCCTTTGCAGGCCCATCTGGGGTTGGTAAAAGTAGTCTATTAAATGCGGTCGATCCTAAGTTTGCCTTTCAAACTGGTGAGGTAAGTGACAAAATAAAACGTGGTAAACATACTACCCGTCATGCTTCCCTATATAGTTTAGATGCAGATTCCTTCATTATGGATACACCTGGATTTAGTGCTATTGAGTTCAATGATGTATCTCTTGAGCGATTGCCTACATTATTCCCAGAATTTAGTCAATATGTGGATGTTTGTAAATTTAACCCATGTTATCATGAACATGAGCCAATTTGTGGCATTAAAGATGCTCTCGAAGCAGGTCATATTCATCAAGGACGATATGACGCTTATATGTCTATACGTAATGATATAGAAAGTCAACGAAAGAGGTTTTAATATGATTAAAATTGCACCATCAATGCTTTCCGCAAATTTTGCGACCTTAAGCGAAGAGTTACAATCTATTGAATCAGCGGGGGCTGACTTATTACATATCGACATTATGGATGGACATTTTGTGCCAAACCTAACATTTGGTGCTCCTATTGTGAAAGCGATTCGTCCATATACAAAATTGCCTTTTGATGTACATTTAATGGTTACAAACCCTGGTGACTATGTAGAAGAATATGCAAAAATCGGTGTAGAATATTTTACGTTCCATCAAGAAACAGTACCGCATATGCATCGTTTAATCCAACATATTAAACAATGTGGCATGAAAGCAGGGTGTTGCATTAAATCCAAGCACACCAGTATCCGTGTTAGAAGATGTGGCTGCTGATCTAGACATGATTTTAATTATGTCTGTAAATCCTGGGCTTTTGGTGGACAATCTTTTATTCAAAATGCTATTAAAAAGGTTAAAGCAAGCTAAGAAATGCTACTAGAGGAAGTAGATAATACAACTGCAGTTATTGAAGTAGATGGTGGCATCAATGATATTACATGTGTCCCAATTAAAAGAGCAGGTGCTACTGTATTTAGTAGCTGGGATCTGCTGTGTTTGGCGCTGAAGATCGAGCTCATATGATTGAATCTATTCGCAATAATTAAGATCTATATTAGTATCGGCAGTATACGAGTACAAGCTTTAAAATAGTCTAGTGACAATCTAATTCATTAAATTAAAGATAAGGAGTGAGGAATTCTTTAAGAAATCCTCACTCCTTGCTTGCTTTTACAATAATTATTTGTTAAAATTATTGGGTATGAAAAATATGCACGTCGGTGGACTTCGGTACTGTGCCTAATTTTGGGTGACCCGAAGGATGAAGCGGCGGAGGTTAATTAACAGGAGGTGCCACAATGGCAGTAGTATCAATGAAACAATTATTAGAGGCTGGTGTACACTTTGGTCATCAGACTAGAAGATGGAACCCTAAAATGGCGAAATTCATCTTCACTGAACGCAATGGTATTTATATCATTGACTTGTCTAAAACAGTTAAAAAAGTAGAAGAAGCTTACTCTTTCTTACGTGAAGTTGCTTCCCAAGGCGAAGTAATCTTGTTCGTAGGTACTAAAAAACAAGCTCAAGAAGCTATTAAAGAAGAAGCTATCCGCGCTAACATGTTCTTCGTTAACGAACGTTGGTTGGGCGGTATGTTGACTAACTTCAAAACAATTGAAACTCGTATTAAACGTTTAAAACAATTGGAAGCTATGGCAGAAGATGGTACTTTCGAAGTATTGCCTAAAAAAGAAGTTATCGGTCTTCGTCATGAAATGGAAAAATTGGAAAAATACCTTGGCGGTATCAAAGATATGCCTAAAATGCCAGGTGCTCTTTTCGTAGTTGATCCTAAAAAAGAAAAAATCGCTATTGCAGAAGCTAAAAAATTGGGTATTCCAGTTGTTGCAACAGTTGACACTAACTGCGACCCTGATGAAGTTGATTTCCCAATCCCAGCAAATGATGACGCTATCCGCGCTGTTAAATTGTTGGCTGGTAAAATGGCTGACGCTGTTCTTGAAGGTCGTCAAGGCGAATCCTTCGAAGAAGGCAATGCTGAAGCTGCAGAATAATTCTGCAAAGCTACTTAATCATTTCTGATTAGCATTTGAAAGATAAATCTATAACATATATAATTAGGGTAAGGACTATATCCTTACCTTAATTAGTACTAGGAGGAACAAAATAATGGCAATTACTGCTGCTTTGGTAAAAGAATTGCGCGACATGACTGGCGCAGGTATGATGGACGCTAAAAAAGCATTGGTTGAAACTGACGGTAATATCGATAAAGCGGTTGACCTTCTTCGTGAAAAAGGTTTAGCTGCAGCAGCTAAAAAAGCTGGTCGTATTGCAGCTGAAGGTGTAGTACAATCCTACATCCATGCTGGTGGTCGTATCGGCGTATTGGTAGAAGTTAACTGCGAAACTGACTTCGTTGCTAAAACTGATGATTTCCAAAAGCTTAGCACGCGATATCGCTATGCAAATCGCTGCTGTAAACCCTACATACTTGAACCGTGAAGAAGTTCCTGCTGAAGTAATCGAACACGAAAAACAAGTATTGTTGGAACAAGCTAAAGTAGAAGCTGAAGAAGACGTAAAAGCTGGCCGTAAACCAAAAACCTGAAGCTGTTTTTGGAAAAAAATGGTTGCTGGTCGTATTGAAAAAAATTCTATAAAGAAAACTGCCTATTAGAACAAGTATTCATTAAAGATAGCGACAAAAACAGTTACAGATGTAATTAATGAAAGTATTGCAAAAATCGGTGAAAACATCAACGTACGTCGTTTTGTTCGCTACGGTTTAGGTGAAGGCATTGAAAAACGCCAAGATGACTTCGTAGCTGAAGTAATGGCATCTGTTGGTAAATAATTAAGAAACAATAAGAGAACACCGTACAGTGTTCTCTTATTTTGCAATAGAGGAGTAAAAACATGGCAAAGAGAAACTTTCAACGTATTGTTTTGAAGTTGAGTGGTGAAGCATTAGCAGGTGACCAAGGATTTGGTATTAACCCTGATGTTGTTGAAGAATTCGCGCAAGAGATTGCGGCTTTAGCAAAATCCACTGATTTAGAAATCGCAATTGTTGTTGGTGGCGGTAACCTATGGAGAGGGTTGGCTGGTAGTAACCAAGGTATGGATCGTGCTACTGCTGACTATATGGGTATGCTAGCAACAGTAATGAACTCCTTAGCATTGCAAGATGCATTAGAGCAAGCTGGCGTAGATACTCGCGTACAAACAGCTATCGAAATGCAAGAAATTGCAGAACCTTATATTCGTCGTCGCGCTATTCGTCACTTAGAGAAAAAACGTATCGTAATCTTCGGTGCTGGTCTAGGTAAACCTTACTTCTCTACAGATACAACAGCTGCATTACGGGCTGCTGAAATCGAAGCTGATGCGATTTTGATGGCGAAGAAATTTGCTGATGGTGTATATGATTCCGATCCTAAGACGAATCCTAATGCCATTAAGTTTGATGAGTTAACATATAACGATATCATCACAAAAGAATTAAAAGTTATGGATGCTACATCTACAACTTTATGTAAAGATAACAATATTCCTATTATTGTATTTAGCATGGACATTCCTGGTAACATTACAAAAGCCGCTAAGGGCGAAGAGATTGGTACCATTGTTCGAGGAGAATAATTCAAATGGAAATTAAAGAATTGTTACAACAAGCAGAAGAACGCATGAATAAGTCTATTGAGGCTTTAAAACATGAATTTGCATCTATTCGTACTGGCCGTGCTAGTGTAGCATTGCTTGATAAAGTAATGGTTGATTACTATGGCAGTCCATCTCCAATTAATCAAGTTGCGAATATCTCCGTGCCTGAGCCTCGTATGATCGTAATTGCTCCTTGGGATAAAACTATGATTGGTGCAATTGAAAAAGCGATTTTACAATCCGACCTTGGTTTAAATCCTGGTAATGATGGTGCTCAAATTCGCTTAACTATTCCTCAATTAACTGAGGAACGACGTAAAGAAATCGTTAAAGTAGTTCATAAAAAAGCTGAAGATGCTAAAGTTGCAGTGCGTAACATTCGTCGTGACGTAAATGATGCATTGAAAAAAGAAGAAAAAGCTAAAACAATTACTGAAGATGATGCTAAAGACGGTTTAGATGAAATCCAAAAACTTACAGATGCTAAAATTAAGCAGATTGATGAGTTAAAAGCAGTAAAAGAAAAGGACGTATTAGAAGTATAATGTTAGATTCTAATAGCCTTATTGGAATGCCATGGCAGCTTGCAAAGTCTCGTTTGCAGGCTGCCCATATTCCTTTTAAGGTAATGATTGGGGCATCCTTTAATCGCTTTTTTGAGATTGCAGACGAAGGATTTTATGTAGCACGTATTACTAAGGTAGATGAGTGTTTACATATACTAGTGTATAGACCAATGATTGCCAGCGACTTCGGAAATTCTATCGAGGTAGACTATGCTAAAGAAATTATTTAACCGTAAACCATCTGATACGCCTGATATTGATAGTAATGCGATTCCAAAACATGTTGCTATTATTATGGATGGTAATGGACGTTGGGCTAAACGTAGAGGAATGCCACGTTCCATGGGTCACCGTGCAGGGGCAGACGTATTAAAGCAGATCGTTATCGCTGCTGACGATATTGGAATTAGAGCTCTTACGGTATATGGTTTCTCCACAGAGAACTGGAAACGACCTGAACAGGAAGTTTCTTTACTTATGGCTCTCATCAAAGAATACTTAAACAATAATGTTAAGTATATGCATGAACATAATGTTCGCATTCGATTTATTGGATATATTGGCGCTCTTTCAGAGGAGTTACAACAAATCATTCGGGATGCAGAACTGTTAACTCAGAATAATACAGGTCTTACTTTACAGTTAGCTATTAACTATGGTGGACGTGATGAGATAGTAAGAACTATCCGCGATATTACAAGTTCTGTAAAAGCGGGTACTATTACAACGGACGATATTACTGAAGACTATGTAAGCTCTCAATTATTTACTAAAGAGTTTAGCGATGTAGACTTATTGATTCGTCCAAGTAGTGATTTTAGAATTAGTAACTTTTTGTTATGGCAACTAGCTTATGCTGAATTCTGGTTTACTGATTTACATTGGCCAGATTTTACAAAGGAAACTTTGTTAGAAGCTGTTGCGGCATATCAGAAACGAGAACGCCGATTTGGTGGCTTACGTGATGAGGAATAAAGAATGTTAAAAACACGTGTTATTACCGCTGTTATAGGTTTTATTATTGCCTTAGGGGCCATTACATTAGGCGGACCAGTGTATGATGTTCTTATTACGCTGTTGGCCCTATTAGGGTGGCGTGAATTTGTTTTGCTCGGCAAGGCTAAATATGTACGTATGTCCATTATATGGGGTTATATCAGTATGTTTATTATTGATGATTGCCTTTTGCATGTCATCAGTATATTTCTAGCTATAGCTATTTTAGTATTAAGTTTATTTGCTAATTATATGTTATGTACGTTTGGTGAAAATAAATACTCTATGGCTAGCGTCTCCTTTAGCGTATTTGGTTTACTATACGTTGGTATTGGCATGATTTCTTTGCTCATGATTCGTCATGACTCTATTTACATGTCTTTAACAATGCCTTTTGAACTACATAACTGGGGAACAATTACACTTTGGTTATTATTGTTTACTACGTGGGCTAGTGATACCTTTGCTTACTTTTCAGGTCGTGCATTTGGTAAACGTAAGATTGTACCATCAATTAGTCCTAATAAAACATTAGAAGGTTTTATTGGTGGTTTTATAGGCTGTATCATTACAGGCGCAGTATTTTCGTATATCGTTGGTATTCCTTGGTGGATGGGTATCCATGTGGGGATGATCAGTGGTATATTAGCACCATTAGGTGATTTATTTGAATCAAAGATTAAGCGATTATGTAATGTAAAAGATTCTGGTACTTTATTACCAGGTCATGGTGGTGTATTAGATCGCTTCGATAGCTTACTATTTGCTGCACCTATCACATTAGTCTATATATTGCTATTCGCGTAATAATCTAATAGAGGTAAACTTATGAAATACCTAAGTATTATTGGCAGTACTGGCTCAATCGGTACACAGACACTTGATGTAGTGTCTCAACATCCAGATCAATTCAAGGTGGTTGCCTTAGTGGCACATCATAATATTGACCTCTTAGAAAAACAAATTAAAGAATATCAGCCATTAGTAGCTGGTCTAGTTAATGAAAGTGCTTTTAAAGAGCTACAAGGACGTTATACAGGTCCTACAAAACTTGTAGGCGGCAAGGAAGCCCTCATAGCAGCTGCAACCATTCAAGAAGCAACTATGGTTGTCACTGCAATTGTTGGTGCTGCAGGTATTGAGCCAACGGTGGAGGCTATTAAAAAGGGTAAAACAATTGGTCTTGCTAATAAGGAAACCCTTGTTGCTGGTGGTCCGTTGATTACATCTTTAGCTGAAGAGTATGGTGTACAAATTTTACCTATCGATAGTGAACATAGTGCTATATTCCAATGCTTAGAAGGTCAAGATCGTAATAATGTTGATTCCTTGATCGTTACAGCTTCTGGTGGTCCTTTACGCACCTGGGATTCTGATAAAATTAAAACTGCTACAGCTGCAGATTGCTTACGACATCCAACTTGGAATATGGGTAATAAGATTACTATTGACTCTGCCTCTCTATTTAATAAGGGATTAGAGGTAATTGAAGCTCATTGGTTATTTGGTTTTGATTTTAATCATATTGATGTAGTAGTTCATCCACAAAGTATTGTTCATTCTATGATCCGTATGAAGGATGGTGCTATTTTAGCGCAAATGGGTAATCCAGATATGCGCGAGCCTATTCAATATGCTTTGACATATCCAAAACGTGAAGTTTTAAGTATGAATCATCTTGATTTTACGAAAGCCTTACAATTGGAGTTTTTACCACCACGGTACGATGATTTTCCTGCACTTCGTTTAGCCTATGAAGTCGGTCGTGCCAGTGGTTTTAAGCCTGCTGTATTTAACGCAGCTAATGAAACTGCAGTTTATGCATTTTTAGAAGATAAAATCGCTTTTGGCGATATTTATAAAGTTGTAACTTCTGTTCTTGAATCTATGGGACCAGAAGATGACTTTACGTTAGATAATTTATTATCCATCGATAGATGGGCCCGTGAAAAGGCTACATCATTGATGTTATAGGAGAATATATGACAACGGCATTAGCCACAATATTTGTATTTGGTTTAATCGTGTTTATTCATGAATTAGGCCATTTTATTACAGCTAAGATGTCAGGTATGCAAGTTGATGAATTTGCTATAGGTTTTGGTCCTGCCATATTTAAGGTACAAAAAGGGGAGACATTATACTCTATTCGTATTATTCCTCTTGGTGGCTTCAATCGTATTGCAGGTATGAGTCCTGATGAGCCTCTTAATGAGCGCTCCTTTTATAATAAACCTGCGTGGAAGAAATTTATTGTTATTTCTGCAGGTGCTGTATTTAACTTTTTATTGGCCATTGTTATTTTCTTTGGCCTTAATGTGACTGTAGGTAACCTTACCTACACAAATGAACCTGTTATTGGCAATATCATTTCTGGTAGTGCTGCGGAACAGGCTCATTTAAAAGCTAATGATAGAATTATTACTATTGATGGCAAAAAAATTACTACTTGGGATGAAATTCGTCCTAGCTTACAAGGTACAGCCAATCATGGTGTAACTGTCGTTGTAGAACGGGATGGACAATCTGTTGAAACTACAGTAATACCTAAGCTTGAACAAGATAGTGTTAAAATTGGTATTTATCCTAGTTTTACTCGTGAAACTTATAGTATTGGTGAATCATTAAGCCTTGCTGTTAGCCGTACAGGTCAAACTATTGTTGCTATGCTTAGTGGCCTATATGATATGATTCGTGGCACTCAAGCCGCTGAATTGTCTGGACCAGTTGGGATTTCTCAAATGGCTGGCACCATTGCTCAATCTGGCTTTGCACCATTATTAAGCTTTGCTGCATTCCTTAGTATTAATTTAGGGGTTATTAATCTATTACCATTACCTGTATTAGATGGTGGTCATTTGATTATTATTTTAGCTGAAGCTATAACAGGCCGTAGATTACCTGCTAAAGCTCTCATGTATATTCAAATGGTTGGTGTTGCCTTGATGGTAGCATTGTTCTTATATGTAACGACTCAGGATATTTTCCGATTACTATAAGATAGATGGGAGATTACAATGATTGTACGTAAACCAACAAATGGTATCTATGTAGGTACAGTTAAAATTGGTGATTATGCACCGGTAAGTATTCAATCAATGATTACAACAGATCCGGTACATACGGAAAAGGCGATTGCTGAAATTAACCATTTAGCAGAGGCTGGGTGTGAACTAGTTCGTGTCGCTGTTCCAACAATGGAGTCTGCAAAGGCTTTAAAAGCCGTTAGAGCTGGTATTTCTATTCCATTGATTGCGGACATACATTTTGATTATAGATTAGCGTTAGAGGCTATTGAAAATAATGTAGATGGCTTGCGCATTAATCCTGGTAATATTGGGGGCGAAGATAAGGTATTAGCTGTTATTGAAAAGGCTAAACCTAAACAAATCCCAATTCGTATCGGTGTTAATGCAGGTTCTTTACCAAAGCATATTCTCGATGCTTATGGAGGTCATCCTACAGCTGACGGAATGGTTGAAACCGCTTTAGAACACGTAAGAATTCTAGAAAAATTAGACTACCGTCAAATGAAATTATCTATCAAGGCTACTGAAGTACCTTTAATGGTTGAAGCTTATCGTAAATTATCTGATAAAATTCCTTATCCATTGCATTTAGGTGTTACCGAAGCAGGTACTATTAAACAAGGTACTATTAAATCTGCTATGGGTATTGGTGCTTTACTTCTTGATGGCATTGGCGATACGTTACGGGTATCTTTAACAGGAGATCCAATTCATGAAATCGAAGTAGGTCGTAGTATTCTAAGTAGCTTAGGCTTACGAAACTTTGGTGCCACTATGATATCTTGTCCTACCTGTGGTCGTTGCCAAGTAAATTTATTTGATATGGCTGGCATTGTAGAAGAGCGATTAGCATCCATTAAAGCTCCAATAAAGGTTGCTGTAATGGGCTGTGTTGTAAATGGACCAGGGGAGGCTCGCGAAGCTGACTTTGGTATCGCTGGTGGCGATGGTCAAGGTATCGTATTCCGTAAAGGAGAAGTTATTAAGACTGTGCCAGAAGCCGAATTAGTAGATACATTATTTAGAGAAATTGATCAATATTTAGAAAGTTTAGATGAGGAGTCTTTATGTTAGCCACTAAATTATATGCACCTACATTGCGTGAGGTTCCATCTGACGCTGATGTAGTAAGCCAACAGCTCATGCTTCGCGCTGGTTTTATGCGTAAAACTGCAAATGGTTTATATAGCTTTTTACCATTAGGTTGGAGAAGTATTAAAAAAATTGAAGCTATCGTACGTGAAGAAATGGATCGTGCTAGTGCTCAAGAAATTATGATGCCTATTTTACAACCTGCAGAGATTTGGAAAGAGTCTGGCCGTTGGAATGCATATGGCGCAGAAATGATGCGTATTAATGATCGTCATGACAATGAGTTCTGCTTAGGACCAACTCATGAAGAAATGATTACGACCCTCGTAAAAAATGAAATTAATTCCTACCGTCAATTGCCGGTAAATTTATATCAAATTCAAAGTAAATTCCGTGATGAACGTCGCCCTCGTTATGGCTTGATGCGTAGCCGCGAATTTATCATGAAAGATGCTTATTCCTTTGATGTTGATGAAGCTGGCTTAGAAGAATCTTACAAATCTATGTATGATGCTTATACGCGTATCTTTAATCGTTGTGGCCTTACATTCCGTCCCGTAGAGGCTGATAGTGGTGCTATCGGTGGTAGCGGTACTCATGAGTTTATGGCTATCGCTGAAGCCGGTGAAGCTGATATCGTATATTGCACTAAATGCGACTACGCTGCCAATATCGAAATCGGAAAGCCTGGCATCATGAAACAAGCAGAAGAAGCTCTTCAAGAGTTATCCGTTGTAGATACGCCTAATGCTAGCTCTATTGAAGCTGTCGGGGAAATGTTAAACTTACCACTACATAAAACTATTAAAGCTGTAGTGTTCTCTATCGATGGTAAAGTAGTACTAGCTATCGTTCGTGGCGATCATGAAGTTAATGAGGTTGCTGTACAACATGCAGTACTTGGTTCTGTAGAGCCAGAAATGGCTACACCTGAAGAATTGGAAAAAGTAGGTTTAACAGCTGGATTTATCAGTCCTGTAGGCTTAGAACAAACAGAAGAATTTGCTATTGTTGTAGATGAATCTGTTATGGAAACATACAATGTTTGTGGTGGGGCTAACAAAAAAGATGCTCACTACATAATCATTAATCCTAAACGTGACTTTAATGTAGAAGATATTATTGTTGCTCCAATTCGCTTGATCACGAAGGATGATGTGTGTCCTACATGTGGTGGTTCTTTAGAACATGCTAAAGGTATTGAAGTAGGTCAAGTATTTAAATTGGGTACTAAATATTCTGAAGCATTACAAGCTACATTCTTAGATCAAAATGGTCGTCCTAATCCAATGATTATGGGGTGCTATGGTATCGGTGTATCTCGTACATTAGCTGCTGCTATTGAGCAATATCATGATGAAAATGGTATCATCTGGCCACGTTCTATTGCTCCATTTGAAGCTGTTATCGTACCGATTAATGCAAAAGATGAAGCTTTGATGTCTACAAGTGAAACTATTTACAGTGCATTACAAGAGGCTGGTGTAGATGTATTGCTCGATGATCGTAAAGATCGTGCAGGCGTTAAGTTTAAGGATGCTGATTTAATTGGCTATCCACTTCGCATTACAGTAAGTAAAAATACGCTTGAAAATAATGAAGTAGAAATTCAAATCCGTAAGACTGGAGAGGCACTTTCCTGTGCTATTGATTCTGTAGCTACAAAAGTAACAGAATTACTTCAAAACTTATAATAAAATTGCGATTCTAGTGAATGCTCATTAGGGTCGCAATTTTTCTTTCTAAACTTGAATTAATAGACTAAATCAGTCATAATTAAAGGATAGGATATTTGTAATGGGAGGTACTATATGCTTGTAGATTTTCATATGCATTCCGTTTATTCCGATGGTATTGAAACACCAGAGGAATTATTGCGTCATGCATTAGATTGCAATCTATCTATGATGGCTTTTGACTGATCATGATGAAATTGATGGTATTAAAGCATTGCGTACCGCTCAGGAACAATTAGATCCTAGAGAAAACCATTAAAAATTATAAATGGCTGTGAGTTTAGTGCTGATTATAAAGATAAAGTCGATCCATATTTTTGGGATATTGTTTTGATGAAAACTAATAAAGAATTAAATGAATTTTATTACGTATCTTTAAAATCAAAAACGAGAAGAACGCGTCGATGAAATGATTAAACGTTGTAATATCTGGATATGTTATATATCAAAAGATGATTTACTCAAAACAATTTCCTGATACCAAAAGCTTATGGGACGTCCACATATTGGTAAGCTTTATTAATTGATGGTGGATATGCTAAGGATATTAATGATGTCTTTAGAGGTATTCTTCGAAAAGGATAGTCCTTGCTATGTGCCTAAGGTAAAAGTTGAGGTTCAACATATTATTGATATCATTCATAAAGCTGGTGGTCTTTGCTGTTATGGCACATCCTAAATTAGTATCTAGTGATGAATATGTGTAGAAATGTTAGATTATGATTTTTGATGGTATAGAGGTATATCATACCAAACATAATGATGATAGATGTGAAACGATATAAAGCATTAGCAACAAAAACATAAACTTGTTTATTACAGGTGGTTCTGATTATCATGGAATTCCAGGAAAAGCACCAGATAATTTTGGAGACTACTTGGTATCATCTGAGAATGTATCAGAATTTATTAGTTTGTTATAAATAATGAGGTAGACTATGGAAGTCATTGCATTTGTTGGTAGTAGTGGCACTGGTAAAAGTCATCGTGCGCTCGTACTGGCTCACGAAAATAAAATTGAATGTATCATCGATGATGGCATTTTAATCCATGATAATAAAGATTGTAGCTGGTTTTTCTGCTAAGAAGAATCTAGTCGATTAAAAGCTGTTCGTCGAGCTATTTTCCAAGATGAAGTACAAGTAAAATCAGTTCGTGAACAACTTGATAAAATTAATCCTAATAAACTCATGATTATTGGTACATCCGATAACATGGTTAAGAAAATTACAAAAGCCTTAGGCCTACAAAATCCAGATCGATATATACGTATTGAGGATGTTGCTACACCTAAAGAAATTGAAAAGGGCGCAACATGCTCGTCTTAAAAGAAGGTAAACATATTATTCCGGTTCCCAACGATGGAATTGAAACCTCACTTTTAGAGGGTTATTTGATTGATCCAATCAAAACTATGTGGCGTCGATACATTTTGAAAAAAACAAGACCAAGATACATTGGGGACAAATAGGTTCTGAAGGCTTTGAACGCTCTGTAGTACGCCCTGCTTTCAGTTATTATGGACGACTCACCTTTGATGATGATGTAATTATCAAATTGATTCGTAATGGCTTAAAAAAAGTAGTTGGTGTTGATGAATCAAGTGTTATTTCTTTCAAAAAAAGTGATAAAGGCCAAAATGGTCTAGTCGTAGATATGGCTGTTGTTATTGAACATGGTTATCCTGTTAAATCATTAATGCAACAGGTGCAAAAGTCTGTTCGTAATGAAATCGAATATATTACAGGCATGTCTATTGAACGGATGTCCATAAAAGTTAAAAATATTATAGAAACAAAACGTAAGATTGTTAAAGTATAGGAGTTAGAATGAAGTCTTATTATATTTACACCTATGGTTGTCAAATGAATACTGCTGATTCTGAGCGCTTATCGCATCAGTTAGAATCTGTTGGGCTATACACCTACAGAGGACGTAGAAACTGCAGATTTAATATTATTAAATACTTGTGCAGTACGTGAGAATGCAGAAACAAAAGTCTATGGCCGCATAGGTGAGCTAATGAGACTGAAGAGAAAAAATAAAAACTTGATTCTTGCTGTTACAGGATGCATGGCACAGAAGAATCAAGCAGAAATGTTTAAGCGCGCTCCACATATTGATATTGTCTTAGGTACTCATAATATTCAACATATTAATGAAATGATTGAAGAGGTACAACGAGGTCATACACATCAAATCAATGTAGACATGGATAACTCCGTGTTACCTGAATTGGAAGCAAAACCTAATGGTACCTTTTATGCATGGGTACCTATTATGAATGGATGCAATAAGTTCTGTACGTACTGCATCGTTCCTCACGTTCGTGGTAGAGAAATCAGCCGTCCTGTAGAGGCCATTGTAAAAGAGGTAACTGAATTAGGGGCAAAAGGGTTTAAAGAAATCACGTTGTTAGGTCAAAATGTAAACTCTTATGGGTTAGATTTCAAAGATGGTACTGATTTTGGTACATTAGTTGATGCCCTTGATGGTATTCCAGGAATTGAACGTATTCGGTATATGACTAGTCATCCTCAAGATATGACTAAATCTATGATAGATGCTCTTGGTCGTTCTTCCAATATTGTTACTCATTTACATTTACCAATTCAATCCGGTTCAGACCGTATTTTGAAGAAAATGAACCGTCATTATACGGTGGAGCATTATAAAGAATTACTCTCTTACTGTCGTGAGAAAATTAAAGATGTAGTGGTTACAACAGATATTATTGTAGGCTTCCCAGGGGAAACAGAGGAAGATTTCCAAGCTACATTACAATTATTGAAAGATGTACGTTATGATATGGCGTATACTTTCATCTACTCTAAACGCTCTGGTACGCCAGCAGCGACTATGGATGATCAAGTTCCAGAAGAGGTTAAACGCGTGCGTTTACAAACATTGATGGACGTACAAAATGAAATCTCTTATGAACTAAATAAACCTATGGAAGGGCAAGTGTTTGATATTATTGTTGAGGGGCCAAGTCCTCGTGATGAAGATATGTGGTTTGGTCGGACATCGGGCAATAAAATGGTGTTATTCCCGAAAGACGATTCTTTATCAATTGGCGAAACTGTACCTGCATATATTGATAAAGCACAAACTTGGGTTTGCTACGGTACAATACAAAAGGGGTAAGTATGGCAAAAAAGCAAACACCTATGATGGAGCAGTATTTAGATATTAAATCTAGATATTCTGAAGAATTACTGTTCTTTCGTTTAGGTGACTTTTATGAATTATTTAATGATGATGCTTTGGTTGCATCTCGTGAACTAAATATTACCTTAACAGGACGCCCAACAGGAGATGAGGAACGCACACCAATGTGTGGCGTTCCTTTTCATGCTGCTGAAAGTTATATAGAAACATTGGTAAAAAAAGGTTATAAAGTTGCTATTTGTGAACAATTAGAAGATCCTAAAGCAGTTAAGGGTATCGTTAAAGCGTGACGTTATTAAGGTCATTACACCTGGGGACGGTAATGACTGAAAATGGTAATGATGCACGGTCAAACAATTTTTATCATTATTTTATATGGTAAAAGATGCATGGATACTCGTATTTTCAGATGTATCTACTGGGGAAGTTATTTGGCATCGTATTACTGATTGTGAAAAACGAAGTGATATGTTTGATGCGCTCAGTATGTATCGTCCTAGTGAAATTATATTGCCTGAAGGAACTGTATTACCGCAAGATATAAAAGACTTTTCATGGATAATCAATTTCAGCAATATTGTATTATCTCCATTTAGTACATATCATACACAACGAGAGGTAGCGGAAAAAGCAGTTACTCACTTTGGTGATTTAGGCCTTATGGAAGAGGATGTATGGGAAGCATTAGGGATATATGCTTCTATATTTAGAGGATATTATTAAGTCTGAAATTTCCCATATTAACTATGTACATCAATTGAGTGTAGGTAATCGTCTGATCTTAGATACATCTTCTTTACGCCATTTAGAAATTACCCATAATCTCCGTGATGGCGGTCAAAAAGGAACATTACTCGATGTACTAGATCGTACGTTGACACCAATGGGTGCGCGCCTATTAAAACAATGGCTTGAAAGTCCGTTGACTGATGTAAATCAAATTCAACGTCGTCAAGCGGCCGTGGCAGAACTTATTACACGTGGTGCTGAAGGTCTCATATGCGTAGCTTATTAGATTGTATTTATGATTTTGAGCGCATCGTAGGTCGTGTAGAAACAGGTTCTGTGTCACCTAGAGATTTAACGGCTCTTCGTGAATCTCTAGCAGTATTACCAGATATTAAAGATGTATTAGGTACATGCTCAAGTTTAGCATTAACATCCATTAATGACCGTATCCAAGATCATAAAGATATTTATGATTTATTATGTCGTGCTATTGCTGACCAACCAGCATTGACATTAAAAGAAGGCCGTGTCATTAAAGATGGTTTTAATCCGGATTTAGATGAACTGCGTTCTTTAGCTACTAATAGTGAGCAGTGGCTGGCTAAGATGGAAGCCGACATTAAAGAGGCTACAGGTTTATCTAAAATAAAAACTGGCTATAATAAAGTGTTTGGTTATTATTTCGAAGTTTCTCATAGTAAATCTGAACAAGTACCTGATTACTTTATTCGAAAACAAACTTTAGCTAATGCAGAGCGTTATATTACGCCTGAGTTAAAGGAATTTGAAATCAAAATTCTTAGCGCTAAAGACAAGATAATCGCTTTAGAGCATGAATTATATCAACAATTACGAAATGATATACAACTTGTTATTAAAGATGTACAAGAAACAGCTCGTGCTCTTGCTGAGCTTGATGTATTGTGTTCTTTGGCACTAGTAGGTTACGAAGAGAATTATATTTGCCCTACCATCGTAATGAATGGCCAAATCAATATTCGAGATGGTCGTCATCCTGTAATTGAAAAATTCTTGAAGCGCGAAGTTTTTGTACCAAATGATATCGTTCTAAATCATGATGATGAGGAATTCTTGCTCATTACAGGCCCTAATATGGCCGGTAAATCAACATATATGCGTCAAGCTGCTATTTTGATGATTATGGCTCAAATAGGCTCCTTTATTCCTGCCCGTGAAGCATCTATTTCTCCAGTGGATCGCATCTTTACACGTGTAGGTGCTAGTGATGATATTTCTACTGGTCAAAGTACGTTCATGGTAGAAATGAAAGAGGTAGCCTATATTTTAGAGAATGCTACACATAACAGCTTAATTATCTTAGATGAAATTGGTCGTGGCACTAGTACATTTGATGGTTTAAGTATCGCTCAAGCTGTAGTTGAGCATATTTGTAGCATATTCACGGCAAGACATTATTTGCTACCCATTACCATGAGCTAATTAGTTTAGAAGAAAGCTATAGTAAATTAAAGAATTACACTGTAGCTGTAAAAGAAAAAGGTAAGGATGTTGCATTCTTGCGCCGCATCATCAGAGGTGGCGCAGATCGAAGCTATGGTATTCATGTAGCGAGATTGGCAGGATTACCAAACTCTGTGTTAAAACGTGCAGAGGTAATTTTGGAATCTTTGGAAGACCAAAGTCATGATGCTAGTGATTTAAATAATCGTGTTATGGGAGCTCAACTTAATAATGTAGTGAAGCCAGTTACTAAACAATTGAGTGATTCTTCACTAGGTAACTTATTTACTCATTCTGTAGTCGATAGCTTACTCGAAGTGGATGTAATGAGTATGACACCGATTGAAGCATTAAATAAATTATATGAACTACAAGAGGAGGCTCGTAAAGGAGGCGGGAAATAATGGCAACCATTCATGTATTGGATGAAACCACAATCAATAAGATAGCTGCTGGTGAAGTTGTGGAACGTCCCGCATCAGTTATTAAAGAGCTCATTGAAAACTCCATTGATGCGTCCGCCACTAATATTGAGGTTGAAATCGGCGATGGCGGTGTAGCTTACATGAGGATTACCGATAATGGTATCGGTATGACAGAGGAAGATGCACGCCTTGCAATTTTGCGTCATGCTACCTCTAAAATACAACAGGTAGAGGATTTATTTGATATAGCATCCCTCGGCTTTCGTGGTGAGGCTTTGGCTAGTATTGCCTCGGTGTCTCATTTTTCTTTGACTACACGTAAAGCTGACTCAGATTTGGGCACTCGTATTACCGTAGATGGTGGTACTTTCACCGATTGTATTCCTTATGGTGCGGCACCTGGTACGACAATTGAAATTAGAGATTTGTTTTATAATACGCCAGCGCGTCGCAAATTCTTGAAAACAGAGCGTACCGAATCTTCTAAAATTCAAGATATTGTAGGCAAACTTGCACTTAGTAACCCACATATTTCTTTTAAACTCATCGTAGATGACCGTGTAGCTATTATTACTCCTGGAAACGGCAATATTGGTGATACGGTAGCCGCATTATATGGCTATAAAACGAAAGATGATATTTTCACTGTTGCTTATGAAAGTGACTCTATTTATATTGATGGTGTAGTTAGTAAACCTACACTTCTTAAAAGTACAAGAATTTGGCAAACTATTATCGTTAATAACCGTGTTATTTCCGATAAAACAATAATGAAGGCTATCGATAATGCTTACCATGCATTGTTACCTAAAAACGGTCATCCTTTAGTGGTGCTTAATATTACTGTACCTGCTGGTATGGTTGATATTAACGTTCATCCACGAAAGAGTGAAGTAAAATTCTCGGATGATAAGATTATATTTAAAGCTGTTTATCATGGTATTTTAAACGCCTTAAATAATCCTCTACATGAGCGATACGAACGAGAATCATCTTCTTATATGAATGGCACAATTAATAATGGATCTGATTTCCGTAATAATGAAACCAATAGTAATGACGTAAATACTAACCGGAATGCTACAGTTACTAATTCTAGTTCATATGGTAGTTTATCTCATCATGGCAATAGTACGTATGATTCGTATAGAACGCCTTCTGTTGTACAAGATGAGATGCAGTCTGCTGAGCATATAGCTACTGCGGTAGATTATGACAAAGTATTTGGTAGTCGCCGTACTAAAGGTTACGAAGTCATGCGCGGTGAGACTACACAGTTTGTAGAGAGTCTTAAAACTAAGGGTTTTACACCACCTCCGCCAAAGGCTACTTATGAACAGTCGTCCTTTACAGACGAAAGCTTCGATGCTGTTCCTACTGAATATACTAGTTATACGAAGGAAGACGTTGAGAAATTTAAGTCTTTAGCTCAAGATATTCGTGAAGAAAATACAGAGGCGCGTACCATTCAAAATTCTGGATTCTTACCTATGGGACAAGTCGCTTCTTGTTATATTTTGGCTAAAAAGGGTGATGATCTCTACATAATAGACCAACACGCAGCTCATGAACGTGTACGTTATGATAAGCTTTGTAAGTCTTCTGAATCCATTCCTATGCAATCTATCCTTGTGCCTCAATATAGTGAGGCTACAGATGATGAAATGAATTTGGTAGAGGAAGAACGTGAAACCTTACTAGATCTTGGATTTGATGTAGAGTTAGGTGGTCCTACGAAAATCAAATTGGTAGGGGCTCCTGTAGATTTAGTAGAGTCAAAGGCTTTTGAAATTCTCCAATATGTATTTTCTTACTTACACGAACACCAACAGCCTACTAAGGCTCAGTTACGTCATGAAATGCTAGCGTATGCATCTTGTAGAGGGGCCATTAAGGCAGGTCATAATTTAAATATGTATCAAATGACTACCTTAATTGAGGATCTCTTTAGTACAGAGAAACCGTACGTATGTCCTCATGGTCGTCCAACGATAATCAAGTTTACACCTGATGAATTAGGTAAGTTATTCTTACGGTCTTAATATGAATATACTAACTACAGCTCAAAAATCTAATGAGGCCATTCAGGAGGAAGCCAAAGCATTGGCTTCCTCTATGCATATGACATATATTAAACGAGGTAAAACATCGATACCAGCCTTATTCGGTAAGTATCAATGCGAATATATTGCGGTTCTTGCTGGTTCTGGATTAACGATTCATTTCCCAGAAAATCAACAACATACCTTTCATTTGTCTATGGCTCAATTACGTATATTGCGTTTACAACGCGGTGAAGTCGATCATCTAGTTAATGCGGTACAAGTCATATTAGATAAAAAAGGATTATCTAATAGAGATAAATTTACATTTTTAGACTGTACAATTGGTCTTGGTAGTGACAGTATTGTAGTGAGTTATGGTTACCCACAGGCTCAAATAACTGGTCTAGAAGGGTCTTTACCTATATGGCTTGCCACTAGTCATGGCTTAGCTCATTATATTCATAGTGACGATAGTGTAACGAATGTATTGCGACGTATTAAAGTAAATCATGATAACTTTGAGCATTATTTACCAAACCTACCTGACAATAGTATTGATATTATTTATTTTGATCCTATGTTTGAAGTTCCTGTAGAGGAAAGTCCTCAATTCAAACCTCTTCGGGGACATACTGTGGAAAGTCATATAGAGGATAAAATCATGGCACAGGCTATGCGTGTTGCCACGTATGGTGTTATTATTAAAGAACGACCATTTAGTTCGGTCTTTCAAAACTATCCACCGCATCAATGGGTGGGCGGAAAATATAGTCGTATAGGCTATGGTGTATATATGAAGGAGTTAATGTGAATCCCTTAATTACCATCGTTGGACCAACGGCGGTAGGCAAAACAGATCTAACCTTGGACTTAGCAGAACAGCTACATGCTGAGGTTATTTCTGGTGATGCTTACCAAGTATATAAACAACTCAATATTGGTACCGCTAAACCATCGGCGGATGAACTTAAGCGTGTGAAACATCATCTTATCGATATTTTAGAACCAAATGATTCATATTCAGTGTCTATTTTCCAGAATCAAGCTAAAGAGATAATTGGTAGATTAAATGACAGGAATATTCTTCCTATTCTCTCTGGTGGTACAGGGTTATATGTTCAATCGTTATTAGAGAACTATAACTTTAATGACGTTAAGCCTAATGAAAGTTTACGATCAGAACTAGATGAGCTATTTAATGCTAAAGGTATTGATGGTTTACGAGAATATGCTATCACCTTAGGAAAAGAACATAATATAGAAATTCAATATAGTGATAAGCATCGTTTGTATCGAGCTGTTGAAATATTACATCATGGTGATGTAGATTCATTACGTAATCAGACAAAAGATGGTGTATCATATAAAGGGCCTGTTATTGGTCTTATGAGAGATCGTGATCAGTTATATGAGCGCATCAATTTTCGCGTTGATATGATGTTTGATGCAGGTTTGATTAAAGAAGTAGAACAACTCATTAAGTCTGGAGTAAATCCAGATTGCCAAGCTTTTAAGGGGATTGGTTATAAAGAGGTTGTAGACTATATGAATGGTAGTATTAGCCTCGATGAATGCCGCGATTTAATTAAGAAAAATACTCGTCATTTTGCCAAGCGACAAATCACTTGGTATAAGCGCATGCCATATATTGAATGGATTCATATTGATAATAATACATCTAAAGATTTTATATTTAATAAAGCTATGGAATTAATTCGTAGAGAAGGATTAGCATGACATTAGAAGAAATACGTAGTAAAGCCCTTGAGATGGCTGAACCTGAATTTAAAAAGTTTGAACCTATTGCATTAGCCAATACAAAAAAGGTGTTAGAAGCCTTTAAAGAGTGCCAAGTATCTGATTATCATTTTACAGGTACTACGGGTTATGGTTATAACGATGTGGGCCGTGAGAAGTTAGATGAAGTATTCGCCTATGTATTTAAAGGTGAAAAAGCCATTGTTCGTCCCCATTTTGTTTCTGGTACTCATGCACTAGCAACAACTTTGATTTCTTTAATGGGGAATGGTTCAAAAGGGACTGAATTTATCTATGCAGTTGGGGCTCCTTACGATACGATGCAATCTGTTATCGGTGCATCTCGTGAAGTGCGTGGATCTCTTGTAGAAAAGGGGTTTACCTATACTGAGGTACCTTTAAAAGATAATACGTATGATGTAGAAGCCATCGCTAATGCTGTTAATGACAATACGCGAGTAGTAGTGATTCAACGCTCTCGTGGTTATAGTACGCGTGAACCATTATCTATTGCGGATATTAAGATTATTGTAGATGCTGTAAAAGCTAAAAACTCGAATACTATTTGTTTTGTAGATAATTGTTATGGTGAGTTTACAGAACTGCAAGAGCCTTTAGAAGCTGGTGCAGATATTATGGCGGGCTCTCTCATTAAAAATGCAGGTGGCGGTTTGGCACCAACTGGTGGCTATATCGTAGGTCGTGAAGACTTAGTTGAAGATGCAGCGTATCAACTGACTGCTCCAGGACTTGGTGATCATATGGGCTCTTATGCGCCTGGTTACCGATTATTCTTCCAAGGCTTATTTATGGCTCCTCACGTAGTATTACAAGCTCTTAAAGGGGCTGTATATACAGCTGCAGTAGGTGAATTGTTAGGGTATGATGTTTTCCCTAAGGTAAATGCTGAACGCTATGATTTAATCCAAGCTATCAATTTAAAAAATGGAGAAGAAATGGAGCACTTCTGTGTAGGTATGCAAGCATATTCTCCTGTAGATGCCCACGTACATCCAATTCCTGGCGATATGCCTGGCTACGAAGATAAAATCATCATGGCCGGTGGTACCTTTGTACAAGGCTCATCTATTGAATTAAGTGCAGATGGTCCTGTTCGCCCTCCGTATACGATTTTTATGCAAGGTGGACTTGTATTTGAACATTCTATGCTAGGTATTTTAGGTGCTGCAGAAGAATTACTAAAACATAGATAATAATTAGAATCTCTTTCTTTTGATGAAAGGGATTCTTTTTATTTCAAATCTTTTCAATATACCTAATTCTAGGCTATAATATAAGTTGCTATAATTTTCATAGCAATACTACTCGGACTTTTACACCGAACTAGTGTTTTACACGTCAGGCTTTCACCCTGATTAGTTTTATGATCAGAGATCATTAAAAGGAGAAAAGTATGGAAAAAAAGTTATCGCTGTAGCTATGAGTGGCGGCGTAGATAGTTCTTTAACTGCTGCAATGCTACTAAAACAAGGCTATAAAGTATTTGGTATTACCCTATGGCTGTGGGTGAGTGGTACACCTTATGATTCAGTGCCTCTCGCTGTAACAGATGCTAAGAAGATGTGTGATTTTCTTGGTATTGAGCATCATGTTATTGATGCTCGTGATGTATTCTACGATAATGTAGTAGATTACTTTGTAAAAGAATATGCCTATGGTCGTACGCCAAATCCTTGTGTATTCTGTAATAAAAAAATATCAAATTTGATTTGATGCTCAATCGAGCCCTTGAACTTGGTGCAACACATATGGTTACTGTCATTATGCACAGGTTAATTATAATGAAGAAACTGGTTTATATGAATTACATAAAGGCGTTGATTCTACCAAAGATCAAAGCTATGTTATGTACAATATGAACCAACGCATTTTGAGTCACCTCATGTTCCCACTAGGTGGACAATGTAAGACTGAAACACGTAAATTAGCTGCTGAATATGATTTGCCAGTAGCTAAAAAACCAGATAGTGTAGATATTTGCTTTCTTGCCTCATGGGAACTATCAAAAGCTGGTAGTAGAAGAAATGAAGGGTAAAACCAAAAACTGGTAATATCGTTACTGAAGATGGTGAGGTATTAGGTAAGCATAATGGTTTATTTAACTACACTATAGGCCAACGTAAGGGCCTTGGAATTGCATATAAGCATCCATTATATGTAATTGGCTTTAATGGTGAACGCAATGAAGTCATTGTAGGTCCTAATGATCGACTATTTACGAAATCGTATGATTTGTAAAGTTCTATAATTTCTTGGATGATACAATTCATAAAGAATTAAAGGCAGAAGGTAAAATTCGCTATGCAGCAAATCCTTCATCTTGTACTGCACGTATCTTAGATGATGATACGATGGAAGTTATCTTTCGAAGAACCACAACGGGCTATTACACCAGGTCAGTCCGTAGCCTTTTTATAATGGCACTCAACTATTAGGAGGTGCTGTTATCGATCGCGTATGTTAGAAAGGAGAATACAAGTTCCTTGAACTTGTTTACATAGTATGTCAACGAAAAAGATTAGAAACTTCTGTATTATAGCTCATATTGACCATGGTAAATCTACCATCGCCGACAGATTAATTGAATATACTGGCACATTACAAAAACGAGAAATGGAAGCGCAAGTCCTAGACTCCATGGATTTGGAACGAGAACGTGGTATTACTATTAAGGCACAATCTGTTCGAATTTTGTATAAAGCACAAGATGGAGAAGAGTATACTTTTGAACCTTATCGATACTCCTGGGCCATGTGGATTTCAGCTATGAAGTATCTCGTTCTCTTGCAGCTTGTGAAGGTGCATTACTGGTAGTAGATGCTGCACAAGGTGTAGAAGCTCAAACGTTGGCAAATGTGTATCTCGCTTTAGAACATGATCTTGAAATTATTCCTGTTATTAACAAAATTGATTTGCCTTCTGCCGATCCTGATCGGGTTAAACATGAAATTGAAGATATCATTGGTTTAGACGCATCAGAAGCAGTATTATGTTCTGCTAAATCTGGCATTGGCATTCCAGATATTTTTAGAAGCCATTGTAAATAAGGTGCCTGCACCACCAGATAAATCTGATGAACCAACAAGAGCATTGATTTTTGATAGCCGCTTTGATGCTTATAAAGGTGCAATTGCTTATGTGCGTGTAAAAGAAGGTACTATTAAAGCAAAAGATACCATTCGCATGATGCATGATAATAAGGATTTTGATGTAACTGAGCTCGGTATCTTTACACCAAATCTTGTGCCTGTTCAGGAATTACCATGTGGTTCTGTAGGTTGTATTGCGGCAAGTATTAAGAATGTAGCAGACTGTCACGTAGGTGATACGGTAACATTAGCTGATAATCCTGCACCAGAACCATTACCAGGCTATCGAAAAGCCGTATCCATGGTATATTGTGGCTTGTATCCAACAGATTCTAAGGACTATGAAAATCTTCGTGATGCATTAGAAAAGTTACAGCTTAATGATGCTGCTTTAGAATATGAAGCTGAAACATCTTTAGCATTGGGTTTTGGTTTCCGTTGTGGCTTCCTTGGGCTGTTACATATGGATGTAATTCAAGAACGTTTAGAGCGTGAATATAACTTATCCCTTATTACAACAGCTCCATCTGTAAACTACAAGGTTTATAAGACGAATGGAGAAATGCTTGAAGTGGATAACCCTGCTAAATTACCACCACCAACTGAAATCGATTACATTGAAGAACCATATGTAAAAGCTACTACAATTGTGCCTAAAGACTTTGTTGGTACTATTATGGAGTTATCTCAAGATAAACGTGGTGAATATCAATCCATGGAATATTTGGATGAAACACGTGTATCTGTTGTGTATCACTTGCCTTTGAGTGAAATTATTTACGACTACTTTGATAAATTGAAATCTGCTACCAAGGGTTATGCGTCTCTTGACTATGAGTTGATTGGGTATAAACAATCTCCAATGGTTAAGATGGATATTCTGTTAAATGGTGATCCTGTGGATGCATTGTCTATTATCGTACATAAGGACCGTGCTGCTACACGTGGTCGTGCGTTAGCTGAAAAAAATTAAAAAGAATTGATTCCTCGTCAAATGTTTGAAATTCCAATTCAAGCAGCGGTGGGCACGAAAATTGTGGCTCGTGAGACTGTAAAAGCGTGGCGTAAAGACGTTTTGGCGAAGTGTTACGGCGGTGATATTTCTCGTAAACGTAAACTCTTAGAAAAAAACAAAAAAAGCTGGTAAGAAACGTATGAAGTCTGTGGGCTCTGTAGAGATTCCACAAGAAGCATTTATGGCTATTCTCAAGGTTGAGGACTAATATAATGAAAACAGATTCTAATATCCTGAATCTGTCTACACTTGGGGATATGGGCTTGTATGTCCATATCCCTTTTTGTAAACAGAAATGTATGTATTGTGATTTTCCAGCCTATCAAAATTTACAAGATTATTATGAAACCTATGTCTATGCATTAGTACAAGAAATGGATTTATGGGTGTCAGAACACCCAGAGTCTAAATCGAAACCTATTGATACTATTTATTTTGGTGGTGGAACACCTACTGAATTATCAATACAACAGCTACAGATGATTGTAGATAAAATTAAAAGTACTTTTACTATTACTGACGATTGCCATATGACTATAGAGTCTAATCCTGGTGAAGTAGATCTACAGTATCTAACTAAGTTAGTTAAACTAGGTTTTAATCGCATTAGTTTTGGTGTTCAAACCTTTGATGATAAGGCGCTTACCATGCTGCATCGCAGTCATAGTGGGGAAAAGGCTAAACAAGCTGTTTATGATGCTAAAGAGGCTGGATTTACAGATATTAATATTGATTTAATTTATGGCTTGCCACGACAAACCTTAGAGGATATTCAGCATAATTTAAATATTGTAAAAGATTTACCAATTAATCATATTTCTACGTATGGTTTACAAGTTGAGGTAGGCACTTATTTATATCATTTAGTACAAAAGAACTTGATCTCTATTCCTAGTGAAAGTATAGATGAGTCAATGTATGATACGATGATGTCTGGTTTAAAAAGCACTAGGGTTTTGAGCGATACGAGATTTCAAATTTTGCTGAAAGAGTAATTTCTACAGTCGTCATAATTTAAAAATATTGGCACTATATAGACTATTTAGGGATTTGGTGCAGGTGCTCATTCCTTCTATGATGGGTAGTCCGCCGTAGTAACAATCGTAAATGTGATGCCTTATATACAATCCGTTGATCGATACATTATGCCTACTATCGATACGGAGACGATTACTGTAGAGCGAGCACAAGAGGACTTTTGCTTCTTAGCGCTTCGCACTAAGTGGGGCCTTGATGAGCAAAAATTTGAGGATAGATTTGGTGTATCTGTTCATAATTTATTTGGTAATATATTAGAAGATTTGGTTACTAAAGGGCTTATTAGAGTATCAAAATGGTAGTTATCATTTAAGTCCCTGAAGGCGCTAAGCATGGGTAATTATGTGTTTAGTCAATTTATTCGAGAGTAATTTCTCACAGTTTCTCAAAATTTAATATGTTAGTATAAATAGGATGATGATGAATAAGCATGCTAGATTTGAGGAGGAACGATGAAGACATCTGTCATATTACACGGTTTACATAATGAATTTACTTTAGATCGAAATGAAGGCATGCATAGAACTGGCTGAAAAAAATATGGAGGATCTTTCCGCCATGTAGTAACAGGTATACAAATTACAGGTATTGAAAAAAAGACGATAAGGAAAAAAACTTATCTCTGAATTACCAGAAGGCGTAACCACTGTTGTTCATAGAGGGTGTTAAATTCTTTAATCGCCTGCGTAGGTAAAAGGCTATTGTAAAAAATGGCCAAATGGAAACTAAAAGAATTGGCTGATTATGTAGAGAAAAACATTATGGACGAAAAAAACATCTCACAAAGTGCAAAATTGGTATCAGTGGATGTGGTCGTAACTGTCCAGATGCAATGGTAAAAGATATTGCTTTTATTGGTACATCTCAAGGATTTATATGTTGGCTGTTGGTGGCAATACAGGAATGCGACCAGAAGCTAGGGTACAAATTTTAGCTAGAAATCTAACTGTTGAACAAGCTAAAAAAAGCTGTCGATATCTTTAGTAGATTGGTATGCAGAACATGGCGAGCCTCGTGAGCGTATGGGAAAAATTATTAGAACGCTTAGGTAATCCCTTAGAAGGTGTAGAACTATAAGTTGCTATATTTTAAGTGCGAATGGTATTTATAGTACTAATCTATCGTTTATCTAGAGAGTTATTAGTTTTTCTCCGAATTTTTAGTAACAATAAAATTATGATATATATAAAACACTTATACTATTTTTATGGTTTTAATAATAAAAATTTTTATTAGACTCATCATATTCTACTTTTATAGATTTTAGGATATGACATAAAATGTGAGATAGTATAAGTGTTTTCTTATTGTTATACTTTGATTTTTTGACCAATTAATTAAAAAAATATTCAATTGTCTTTTTGACTAAATAGATATTATTTGACTTTTTAAGGATTTTTTTGCTTGACAATTTTTTCCAATGTGATAATATTATACATGCGATTAGCACTCAAAGTTTATGAGTGCTAACAAGAGGTGTCATTATGGATGAAAGAAAACAGCGCATCTTGCGAGCCATAATTGAAGACTACGTTAAATCCGCAGAACCTGTAGGGTCTCGAACGATTGCTAAGAACTATAATCTTGGTATTAGTCCTGCTACAGTACGGAAAGAAATGTCCGATTTAGAGGAGTTAGGCTATTTGGAGCAACCTCATACATCGGCGGGACGTATTCCTTCAGCTAAAGGCTATCGCTTATATGTTGATTCTATGTTGAATCAACAACCTGTTCCATTACAGGATGCTGAAAAAATTGAAATGTTATGGAAACATTCTAATGGATCGACGAGTGAGCTCTTCTTAAATATGGCTAAATTATTATCACAAGTGAGCCATAGTATGAGTTTATTCCTAGCTCCAGCCCTATGATAGAGCATTAATCAAATACATTCATGTATTGCCGCTTGATATCACATCAAGCTGTTATGGTTGTTATTACTGAGACTGGTGCTCTTGATAATGAGTTGATGTACTTTACTGAAAGGCGTTTCGCCTGATGTATTACAAAAGTTTAGCTATGCAATTTAGCAATGCATTACAGAATGTAAGTATTGGTCATGTAACGGCTGAAGCACTGGGAAACTTATTGATTCATATGGAAGGTCCACAAGGGATTTTGATGATCCTTTCAGAAACATTATTACGAGCAATTAATAAACGTAAGTTGTTCTATTCTGTAGGTACCACAGAGTTGTTAAATCAACCAGAGTTTAAGTCTGTTGAAAAAGTGCAACCCTTGCTTTCATTAGTGGAAGAACAAAATCAATTGGGACAGTTATTAAAAGATGATTCACCAACACCAGTTAAGGTTAAGATTGGTATAGAGAATGAAACAGAAGCACTGCAATCGATGAGTGTGGTACAAGCTGATTTTACTAATCAAGATCAGCCTATAGGAACTCTTGCTATTCTAGGACCAACACGAATGGAGTATGGTCGAATCATTGGTATGCTATCTCATATGAAACATATAATGGAAACTATGGTAAAAGAACAAAATAGAAAGGGCATATAATGGCTGAAGAACAAGACATTAAACAAGAAACAGTTGATGAAACAGTAGATGCTACAAATGTAGAGGAAACAACTGTGGAAGCAACTGAAGAAGTTGTGGCTGATGCTGCTCAAGTATTAGAAGAACTTAAAGCCGACTTTTGATAATCGCTATAAGCGTTTACAAGCGGACTTTGAAAACTTCAAGCGGCGTACTAACCAAGAAAAAGAGCAACTTGCTGGATATGTTAAAGGGGATGTATTAACAGACCTTCTTCCTGTATTGGATAATTTTGAACGGGCTGTTCAAAGTCCAGCAGAAGGGGAAGCAAAGTTATTCCTCGATGGATTTATTATGATTCATCAAAACTTGATGGCTATGTTATCTAAACATGGTTTAGCTGTTATCGATGCGGTAGGTAAACCATTTGATCCAAATTTCCATCAAGCGATTATGCGAGTGCCGTCAGATGAATATGAATCTGATACGGTATGTGAAGTATTGCAAACTGGCTATACTGTTGATGGTCGTTGTATTCGTCCTGCAATGGTAAAAGTTGTTGAATAGATTATAAAGTTTTAGGAGGCATATATTATGGCAAAGGTAATTGGTATTGACTTAGGTACTACAAACTCTTGTGTTGCGGTTATGGAAGGCGGCGAACCTACGGTTATTACTAACCAAGAAGGCGCTCGTACTACTCCTTCCGTTGTTGGTTTTGCAAAAAATGGCGAACGTTTAGTAGGTCAATTGGCTAAACGTCAAGCTGTATCTAACCCAGAAAACACAATCATTTCTATTAAACGTCACATGGGTACAGACTACAAAGTAACTGTAGAAGGTAAATCTTATACTCCTCAAGAAATTTCTGCAATGATTCTTCAAAAAATCAAAGCTGATGCAGAAGCTTACTTGGGCGAGCCTGTTAAAACAAGCTGTTATTACAGTTCCTGCATACTTTACAGATGCTCAACGTCAAGCTACAAAAGACGCTGGTGCGATTGCAGGTCTTGAAGTACTTCGTATCATCAACGAACCTACAGCAGCTGCTCTTGCATATGGTGTAGATAAAGATGAAGACGGTAAAGTTCTTGTATTTGACCTTGGTGGTGGTACATTTCGACGTATCTATCCTTGAACTTGGTGATGGCGTATTCGAAGTATTGGCAACATCTGGTAATAACCATCTTGGTGGCGATGACTTCGACCAACGCATCATGAACTACCTTATTGAAGAATTCAAAAAAGAAACTGGTATCGATTTATCCAATGATAAATTAGCTGATCAACGTTTAAAAGAAGCTGCTGAAAAAGCAAAAATTGAATTATCTGGCGTAGCTAGCACAAACATCAACTTGCCATTCATCACAGCTGATGCTACAGGTCCTAAACACTTAGACGTAACATTAACTCGTGCTAAATTTGAAGAATTGACTGCTGACTTGGTACAAGCTACAATCGAGCCTACTCGTAAAGCTATGCAAGATGCTGGTCTTTCCGCTTCTGATATCGATAAAGTATTGTTAGTTGGTGGTTCTAGCCGTATTCCAGCTGTACAAGATGCTATTAAAAAAGTATTGGGTAAAGAGCCAACTAAAAACGTTAACCCTGATGAATGTGTAGCTATTGGTGCTGCTATTCAAGGTGGTGTATTAGTAGGTGAAGTAAAAGACGTATTGTTGCTTGATGTAACTCCATTGTCTCTTGGTATTGAAACAATGGGTGGTGTATTCACACGTATTATCGATCGTAACACTACAATTCCTACATCTAAATCTCAAGTATTCTCCACTGCAGCAGATAACCAACCATCTGTAGATATCCATGTATTACAAGGTGAACGTGAGTTCGCAGCAGATAATAAAACATTGGGTCGATTCAACTTGGATGGTATCCCAGCAGCTCCTCGTGGGGTTCCTCAAATCGAAGTAACATTTCGATATCGATGCTAACGGTATCGTACATGTAAAAGCGAAAAGACTTGGGTACTCAAAAAGAACAAAAAATTACAATTACTTCTTCTAGCGGATTAAAAGAAGACGAAATCGATCGTATGGTTAAAGAAGCTGAAGCACATGCAGCAGAAGATAAAGCTAGAAAAGAAGAATTAGATGTTAAAAATAATGCAGACTCCTTGGTATATCAAGCTGAAAAAGCATTGAAAGAACTTGATGGTAAAGGCGATACTGCTTTATTGAAAGAAGTTGAAGAAGCAAAAGATAAATTGAAAAAATCTATCGAAGCTGGCAACATTGAAGACATCAAAAAAGATAGTGAAGCTTTGGAACAACCATTACATAAATTAGCAGAACAAATGTATGCAGCAGCACAACAAGCTCAACAAGCAGCTGGTGGTGCAGATCAAGGTCAACAACAAACAAAATCTGATGACAATGTAGTTGATGCTGATTACACAGTAGTGGATGACGACAAGAAATAAGAAGGGTTGGTAACTAATGGCACGTGATTATTATGACATCCTAGGGGTTAGCAAAAAAATGCCTCTCAAGATGAAATCAAAAAGGCCTTCCGTAAAAAAAGGCACGCCAATACCATCCAGATGTAAATAAAGATAATCCTAAGGAAGCAGAAGCAAAGTTTAAAGAAGCGAACGAAGCTTACGAAGTATTGTCTGATGAAACTAAAAAAGCTCAATATGACCAATTCGGCCACGACGCCTTCAAACAAGGAGGCGGCGCTGGCGCCGGTGGTTTCCAAGGAGGCTTTGGAGGTTTCGGTGGTCAAGCTGGCGGATTTGGTGATATCTTTGGCGACATTTTTGGAGGCATGTTTGGTGGTGGACGCCAACAACAAGGCCCTCAAAAAGGCAATGACTTGCGCGAAGATATTGATATTTCCTTTGAAGATGCAGCCTTTGGTAAATCTATGGAAATAGAAGTGCATCGTCATGAAGAATGTGATCACTGTCATGGTACTGGTGGTGAACCAGGATCTCGTGTCGATACTTGTCCAAACTGTCATGGTTCTGGTCAAGAAGCGGTTATTCAAAATACTCCATTTGGGCGTATGCAATCCGTTCGCACTTGTTCTCGCTGTCATGGTACTGGTAAAAGCATTGAAAAACCTTGTTCTAAATGCCGTGGTACAGGTGAAATGCTTGCAAAACGCAAGATTTCTATTAAAATTCCAGCAGGTGTAGATAGTGGTTCTCGCTTACGCGTTGCTAATGAAGGTGAACCAGGTATCTTAGGTGGCCCTAAAGGCGATCTTTATGTATATATTTTTGTTCGTCCTCATAAGGAATTTGAACGAAATGGTAATGACGTTATTAGCCGTGTGAATATTAGCTTTGCTCAAGCTGCTCTTGGTGCGACTATACAAGTTAACACCTTAGATGGTAAAGTAGAGTTAAAGATTCCGGAAGGTACTCAAACGGGAACGGCATTCCGCGTAAAGGGCAAAGGTATTCCATATTTGCGTAACCCTAACCAAAGAGGGGACCAACATATTGTAGTAACTGTCCAAACGCCTAAAAAATTGACCGATACTCAACGTGAGTTGTTATTACGCTTTGCTAATGAAAGCAATGAAGATGTAAATAACTTGCAAGTGAGCAAAAGTCTCTTTGAAAAAATCAAGGACTGTTTAACGAAATGAACAGCTCATGTGAAGGAATGGTTTGTTCCATCACATTCCCTATAAAGGAGCATATATGCAGTGGATAGAAGTATCCATTGTCTGTGAAAGAGTAGCCACCGATGAGGTGACTACTCTTTTTGACGATTACGCAGACAATGGAATTATAGAAGAAGATATTGAAGAACAACCTAATTTAATAAAATTAACGCTCTACGCTGATCCAACACTTGATGCCGATGTGATTAAAGAAGACTTAGAAAAACGTCTTACAGAGGCAAATATTACGGTGAAATCAATAGATGCTCATATACTAGACGAATCTACGTGGTTAAATTCTTGGCAACAATATATTGAGCCTACAGAAATATTACCAAATATTGTAATTAAACCTGCATGGCAAGAATATGATAACGTCGACAATAAAACAATTATAGAAATCGATTCAGATATTTCCTTTGGTACTGGCTCTCATGAGACAACACGTACATGTGCCGAACTATTGAAAAAGTCTTATAGTGAATCCATGGATCTTAATCAAGTTACTTGTTTAGATATTGGTACAGGAACAGGGATATTCTTTATTGGTAGCAGCACATTTAGGAATCAAAACATTTGGTAGGTATTGATATTGAGGAATATGCTGCCAATCAAGCTCAAAATTAACTGTGAGAATAATCATGTATCATGCAGAGATTATTTGTGGTAATTTAGATACGGACTCAATGGTACTGCTCAATTAATTTTAGCTAACTTTAACAGTGGATCCACTTAAAATACTATTACCTCAAATTGGTAAAAAACTAGAGGATAATGGAATTTTTAATCATAAGTGGCATTATAGATGATCGGTATGATGAAATCATGCCATATATCATGCTACATTGGCATATTATTGAGGAGCGCATTGCAGGGCCCTTGGCATACATTTGCGCTAGAAAAAGCGATGAAAGAAAGATATTTTATTCCCTACACCATTAGATGAAAAAATACAATTACCAAAAGATGTGACACATCATGTGTTACATGTATTTCGTCATAATATGGAGAAACCCATTACTGTAACGGGCAGTGATAATCGTTGTGGTATCTATCAGATTACTGATGAAGTTGATGGTATAGCACAAGCTAAACTTATTGAATATGTAGCGATTGATGTATCGTCGTATCGAACTATTCTAGTTCAATCCTTATTGAAAGGTGAAAAGTTAGAATGGGTATTACAAAAGGCGACGGAGTTAAATGTAGATACCATTTATCTTGTATCTACCGCAAACTGTGTAGCTAAATATGATGATAAGAAACTACAATCAAAAGTTAGTCGTTGGGAAAAAATTATGCTAGAAGCAGCTCAACAATGTGGGCGTAATCAACTGCCCACACTTGTAGTAGGCGAAAAGCTTTCACAAGTACTTGAAATAGAGGATGACGCATTAAAACTAGTAGCCTATGAAAATGAAGAGGGACATACTATTAAGACTGCACTTGAATCAATACATAGCAATCAAAATATAACTGACATTCTTATCTGTATTGGTCCTGAAGGGGGCTATCAAGAGAAGGAAATCAATGCTATTATAGAGAGTGGTGGAAAATCAGTTTCTCTTGGTAATACTATTTTACGAGCAGAAACTGCTGCCATTGGATCATTAGCGATGATTCAATATGAATTAGAACTATAAATTAAATAAGAATAGAGAGGTGCAATGAAAACCGTTGCTTTCACAACCTTAGGCTGTCGTGTCAATCAGTATGACACAGATGCTATGAAAGGTTTATTTTTACAAAATAATTACGAAGCTGTAGACTTCGATGAAAAAGCTGATATATATGTAATTAATACATGTTCTGTAACCAATATGGGGGAAAAGAAATCCCGTCAATTGATACGGAAAGCAAAACGTCAAAATGAAGATGCTTATGTAATCGTTACCGGTTGTTATGCTCAGCTTGATCCAGATGCGATTGCTGCTATTGATGGTGTTAACCTTGTGATAGGTACAAACAATCGATCAAAAATCGTTGAGCTAGTAGAGCAACTAGAATCTACAGAACGTCAAATCAATGCTGTTAGAGATATTATGAAAGAGTCCAATTTTGAGGAAATGCCATTATTTGGTAATGAATCAGATAAGGCTCGAGCTTTCATGAAAATTCAAGAAGGCTGTAATAACTATTGCTCTTTCTGCATCATTCCATATACTCGTGGTAAATTGAAATCTCGTAAGATTGAAGATATCGTAGAAGAAGCTAAGCGTTTAGTAGACCATGGCTTCCACGAAATCGTACTAACAGGTATTCATTTAGGTAATTACGGTGTGGAATTACCGGGTAGACCTACCTTGGCTGATGTAGTAAAAGCCTTATTAGAAATACCTGAGTTATATCGTATTCGTTTTGGATCTATTGAATCTGTTGAGGTTTCTGATGAGCTAGTAGAATTAATGGCTACAGATAAACGAGTATGTCCAAATCTTCACTTACCATTACAAGCGGGTTCAGACCATGTATTACAATTGATGAGACGTCATTATACATTACAAGAGTATAAAGATCTCATTGCCAAGTTGCGTTCTCGCATTAAAGATTTATCTATAACGACTGATATCATTGCAGGTTTTCCACAAGAAACAGATGAAGATTTTGAAGAAACATTGAATACAGTACGTGAAATTGGGTTTACCCATATTCACGCTTTCCCATATTCTATTCGTGAAGGTACACCGGCTGCAACTATGCCTGATCAAGTACCTGAAGCCGTTAAAAAGACTCGTGTTGCACTGTTAAATGGTCTTAGTCAAGCAGGTTATGAAGCATACGCTAAATCTCGCATTGGTAAGCCTGGTGAAATTCTCATCGAAAAGGAAGAGAATGGATACTATATGGGCTTAACAAATGAGTATGTAAATGGTAAAGTAAAGTCTGATGGATTACATAAGATTGGTGATCTAATTGACGGTACTGTTGTAGGTTTAGAAGATAATTATTTAATTATTGAATAAGGAGTCTAATTATGAGCGATTGCATTTTCTGTAAAATTATTAATGGTGAAATTCCTTCCAATAAAGTATTAGAAAACGATAAATTCTATGCATTCCATGATATTCAACCAGTGAAAAAGGTCCATGTTTTAATCGTGCCTAAAAACCATGTATCTAATATTGCACATCTTACAGAAAAAAATGCTGACTATGTAGAAGGTTTGCTACCATTTGTTCGTGATGTAGCTAAAGAATTAGGTATTTCTAAAGATGGTTATCGCTTGATTTTTAACACTGGTGGTAAAGCTGGTCAAACTGTATTCCATATGCATGCACATCTATTAGGTGGCGAGGAAATGGGCTGGCCAGAAGCTTAAGATTATGTATAATGTATTATTTTTATAATACTTATTAAAATTCCTATAAAATATACCGGAAAATATTGACAACATCTATACCTATACATATAATATTATATGTGCGTATGTAAATTATCAGCACTTCCCGAGATTAATTTTGGAGGGAGGGATATAGATGTCTGAAATCAAAGTCGGTAAAAACGAAACGCTTGAAAGTGCTCTTCGTCGATTCAAACGCTCCTGCCAAAAAGCGGGTGTTTTGTCTGAAGTAAGAAAACGTGAACACTACGAAAAACCAAGCGTAAAAAGAAAGAAAAAATCTGAAGCAGCAAGAAAACGCAAATTCAGAGCATAAGATGATTACCCTAATTCTGCCTTTTCATGGCTTCATGAAATCCAGAATTGGGGTTTCTTTATTTTATAAACAAGGAGGATTACTATGAGCTTAAAAGATCAATTAAAAGAAGATATGAAAGCGGCTATGAAAGCTCGTGAAGAAGGAAAAACTGCTTTATCTGTAATTCGTATGGTTAACAGTGCTATTAAAAATACAGAAATTAACGACAAAGTAGAACTTGATGATAATGGTATTCTTGGTATTTTGGCAAAAGAAATGAAAACTCGTCAAGACTCTTTAACCGAGTTTGAAAAAAAGCTGGGTCGTGAAGATTTAATTACTCATGTTAAAAGAAGAGATGGCAGTACTACAAAAAAATACTTTACCAGAACAACTTTGGTGAAGATGAAATTCGTACAGTTGTACAAGAAGCAATAACTACGTGTGGTGATAGCGTAAATATGGGTAATGTTATGAAACATGTTATGCCTAAAACTAAAGGCCGTGCAGATGGTAAAGTAGTTAATAATATCGTTAAAGAATTGCTTGGATAATGATATTGTTAAAATTTACTATGACTAACTAATTGATACTGAAATAAATACATTGATTCATAATATAGAAACTTTTAAAAGATATAAAAAAAATTCTATAGAAAGTTTATTGACATATATTTTTCAACATATGATAATATGAATTCAACAAAAATAATTAGTCAACGAAGACTCCACTTTAGATATATGTAAGCGTATATCTATTTGTTGGAGTCTTTTTATTTTTAGGAGGAACCAGATATGACTACTACTAATCATGAATTATTGTATTATATTCCTGCAGGCCAATACGGTAAAGAAGGTGTACTCGCATTATTAGAACAGCATCCAGAAATTAAATTCGTATCTCTAGTAGGTATTGATTTAGCAGGTAATGATACAGATGAAAAAATTCCTATGTCTGCCTTCTTTGATGACTATGAATCCTTCTTTGAAGGTCGTGCAGTTCAAACAGATGGTTCTTCTGTAGTATTAACAAATATTGCTACATTAAATAATGCTCGTGTAGATATGTGGGGTGACCCAAGTGTAAACTGGTTCGTAGATTACAACTATGAAAATATTGATCCTGCAACAGGCTTACCAACTGGTACACTACGTATTCCTGCTTTCTTGATGCACAATTACCGTTACGTAGATTCTCGTTCTATTTTGAAACGCAGCTGTGACTATGTAAAAACTGAATTATTAAATTTAATTAAAGAACATGGCTTACCAGGTATGCCACATGTTAAATCTGATGATGTAGTAGATATTATTTTTACATCCGCTACAGAGTTAGAGTTCTGGGTTAAAACGCCTGCTAGAACAGTTACTAAGAAAGAATTATCTGTATCTCAAAAATTACAAGAACAATATTGGCAACGTACACATGGCACCGTTCGTACTGCTTTAGAACAAGCTGTTGAACGTCTTGATAAATATGGCATGGTTGCGGAAATGGGCCATAAAGAGGTAGGCGGCGTTAAAGCTAAACTTGACGAGTTCGGCCATGAAGCTGTTGTACTTGAACAATTAGAAATTGACTGGAAATTCTGTAATAATCCATTACAAACTGCAGACAATGAATTGCAAGCCAGAATTATCGTGCGTGAAGTATTCCGTGAAAACGGTCTTGATGTAACTTTTAATGCTAAACCAATTATCGGCGTTGCTGGTTCTGGTGAACATACTCACTTTGGTGTAATGGCAAAACTTAAATCTGGTAAATTAGTTAACTTATTTAGCCCAGAAGATATGCGTAAAGAGGCTTGTAGCTCTTTGGGTATTGGTGCAATTATGGGTCTCTTAAAACATTATGAGGCTATTAATCCATTCATTAGCTCTACAACAGATGCTTTAAACCGCTTAAAACCAGGCTTCGAAGCACCAGTATGTATTGTAACATCCTTTGGTACCGATCCATCCGAACCAAATCGTAACCGTACAATTCTTTGCGGTTTAATTCGTGATATCGACAATCCAATGGCTACACGTTTTGAATTGCGTTCTCCAAATCCATACACTAATACATATACTGCATTATCATTGATTTTCGTTTCTGCTTTTGATGGTATGAAATATGCTATTACTTGTGGTAAAACTCAAGCTCAATTATTAGCTGAAATTTCTAAAGAAGTTGGCGAATCAGCAGATTATCTTGATACTAATCGCGCTTACCGTACAGAAAAAGATGTATTTGATGATTTCACACAAGAAGAACGTAATCAAATGTTCGGCGTAGCACCTGCTACTGTATGGGAAAATGTACAAGGTTACTATAACAATCCTGAATTAGTAGAAACATTATCTCAAGGTGATGCTTTTGCTAAAGATTTGATGGAATCCTTCATCGCATCTATTTTAAAACGTTGGGAACTTGTTCTAGCTAATCGTTTGATCCCAAATAATCTCGATGCAGTTCGTAATATGGTTGCTATTCACACAGATAGTCGTAACAGCGTAGATGATAAACGTTTTGCTGAAGTTAACGATTTACGTTTCTATCTTGCTAAAGATAGTGATGATCGTAAATCTTTATTCACTCGTTTAACAGAAGCTTTAAATGCTGGTGAATATGACTTAGCGTCTAAATTACAAATTGAAATGAATGATAAAATGGAAGAACTAGAGGCTAAATACGCTAATTACGCTAAAAAATATATTCTAAGATAGTAGGCCATATTTAAATCACATAACATGAAAATGAAAAAGAGACTCTACCAATAGGTAAAGTCTCTTTTTCATTAATACTATAATATGGTCTTTATATAGACGAACAAATATATAATATTATTCTTTATTATTAAGGAATCTTTCTACTAATACTAAACAACATACTAATACAAAAAAATAGAAATAGACCATAATAACATATCTAAAAGCCGATTCATGATCTATAATGAGTAACCGAACTAATGCAGTAATACCAATATATAAGAAGAAATCAAGAGGGAAATGGAAGTTGTTCTTAAAATACTTTTACGATGAGTGCAATAAACTCAAAGTAGAGGAAGAAGGTAATTAATTCTTCAATCAATAAATCATATGTGCTATAGCCTTGAATATTAGCCCACGCAATGAAACCAAAGTTTATTAAACTATTAATCATTGCAATGCATAGACCAATGCCCACACCTATAAGAGCAATATTTTTTTAATGGTTAATAGAAGACGAGAAATACGAATCCACATAAATACTCCAATTAAAATATAATAACAACACAACACATAAAAAAGACCGTACACCGTACGGTCTTTTTAACGTCTATATAATATAAACGAATTGATTATCTAACGATTAAATATCAGCTTTAATAGCTTCTAATGCAGCGTCGAAGTTAACTGCTTGAGTTACTTCTGGTACGTATTCAACATAAGTTACTTTGTTATCTTTGTTGATTACTACAACACCACGAGTCAAGAGACGAAGTTCTTCGATCAAGAAACCATAGTTTTCACCGAAGGAAGCATCTCTGTGGTCAGATAAAGTAATAACTTTATCTACGCCAGCAGCACCACACCAACGTTTTTGAGCGAATGGCAAGTCCATAGATACTGTCAATACTACAACATCTTCGGAAAGAGACGTTGCATCTTGGTTGAACCAACGAGTTTGAGCGTCACAAACGCCTGTATCAAGGGAAGGAACAACGGAGATAACTTTTACTTTACCTTCGAAATCTTTTAATGTTTTAGGTTGTAAGTCATTGCCAATTACTGTGAAGTCTGGAGCTTGTTGACCTACTTTAACTTCTGGACCAACCAATGTGATAGGGCCACCTGCAAATGTTACTACGCCAGTACGTTTTTCCATGTTGTATTCCTCCTAAGAGTTTTAATTCCAATTAATTAAAGATACGTTTTGTATCTATGCATAGTATAACACTTACATTACTATAAGTAAACTAAAAAATTCGATATAGTGTAATTATACGTATAGGTGTATTAATGAAAAGTAGAAAAATGTGTATACTATAAAGAGTACATTTACATCAATATTACTTTAATTTATATAAACCGATTTAGAAATTGGTTTTTTTCATTATATTCTACTAGTTTTAATGTATCTAATATTTATAAAAACATAGTGTATTTGAGAGGGCCTATGAAACCTATAGATTTATTTATGCAATTTTTTTCCGCCGTGAAGGGGTGGATATATGCCATTGGTTTAATAATGCTGATGGCTATAGATGTAGCTTTTTTTTATTTGTACCTCAATTTATCGGCAATGCCATAGATACATTGAGCAATAATAAAGAAGGTTTAGTGAATTATATTTTTTATTTTATTTTGTTATTTATCATTATTACAATTTTAAAGGTAATCTCTCGTAGAACCTTATTAGGCTCTATTCGACGTATGGAATATCTTTTTCGTGAAATTCTATGTAGCCAAGCTTTTGCAAGTAAAAAAACCACTTATTATGAATCTAATGGGCCAGGTAAGGTTATGGCGCTTATGACCAATGATGTTACATCATTACGCGTTGCACTTGGTTTAGGCGTAATGATAGTGGTAGATATTGTATTCTATTCCATTGTAGGATCTATAATTTTAATTCAAAAGATAAATGGTGTGTTAGCTTTTAAAATCATGACACCTATATTTTTTATTATCGTTGCAATCTTTGTATTAGGTAGAAAATTAAGAGCTAAACAACGTAGTGCTCAAGCTACATATAGTGATATGACAGAGTTTGGGCAAGAACTATTTCAGGGAATTGATGTTATTCGCGCATTTAATCGTGAAAGCATCATTTCAAAGTCCTTTGAAAAAATCAATAAACTTAACTATAAGAAAAATATGGACGTTGCCTTGTTAGATGCTATATTAACACCATTAACAAGAATTGCTCCGTTCATTTGTATTAGTATAAGCATCTTTATTTGTGGGCACTTAGCTGTAGAAGGCAAAATGACTATAGGTGAATTTGTAACCATCAACTCGTTTATCATGTTGATTGTAGGCCCGTTAATTGGTTTTGGTGGTCTTATTTCAATTGTTCAAAAAGGTTTAGCCTCCTTAGATCGCATTATGGATTTTATGCAGTTGCCCACTGAAACAATAGAGGATAGTGTAGACGTATTAGCCCTTGAAGATATTCACGTTCGCTATTTAGATTTTAATTATGAAAACTCTAAAGGTCATGCATTATCTCAAGTGACTACCACCATACCTAAAGGTTCTTTTATCGGGTTAGTGGGTAAACCAGGTTCTGGTAAAAGTACTTTATTTAAATTGCTAATTGGATTACAAGAATGTCCTGAAAAATCTATCTATTTTGGCAATCAAGATTTGACGAATATACCATTAGCGAAACTTCGGAATTCCATTGCCTATGTACCAACTCAATCTTACTTATTAAGTACTACCATTTCAGATAATATAAAATTCGGTAAAGAGTTACCTATGCACGAAACTGTGGAAGTGGCAGCGAAAAAGGCCGATTTATACAGAGATTTGGGCGATTTGCTAAACAATGATTTACATAAGTTAGCTGAAGAAGGTCAAGACTTATCAGGTGGACAAAAGCAACGTATTAATATGGCACGTGGTTTCTACAAAAATGCACCATATTTATTGCTAGATGATTGTTTCTGCTTTAGATGCTGTAACAGTTACAACCATATTAGATACTTTAAATAATGTAAAAGATCAAACTATTCTATGTATTTCACAGCGTTTAGAGGTTATAGAGAAAGCAGATAAAATCCTTGTATTTGATGAGGGTCGTATTGTAGAAGAAGGTACTCATGAAGAATTATTAGCTAATAAGGGCTTATATTTCACCTTATATGAAGCGCAGAAAGGAGGGGCTCATCATGAAAAAGCGTAATTTAAAAAATGATTGGGCTTTATTCTCCTATATAACTGCGTATATTAAGCCTTATTTGGGTATTTTATTGTTAGCTACCATTGCGCTAGCCGGCAATTTAATACTTTTGCTTTTAAGACCTTATTTAACTAAGCAAGTTATTGATCTCGGCTTTGCTACTAATGATATTAATGTTATCGAATATTATGCTGTAATATATGGTCTTACTATTATTGGTAGTGTGTTATGTATATTTGTAGAAAAATTATTTTTTTGAAAAAGCTTTTGGACAAAAGATTATTTATAATATACGTGCCATTATATTTCAAAAGATACTTCATAAGTCCCATGATGAGTTTTATAAATTACCCATTGGTAATTGGGTGACTCGTATCACAAATGATGTAGAGTCATTGCGCACTTTATATACAGATGTATTACTGAATTTAGCGAGTAGCGGTTTAATGATCATCGGTATTTTAGGATTCATGTATGCTATTAATGTACCTTTAGCAATTATCATGACGATTTTATTACCAATAATGGGCGTAATTATTTGGGTATTCCAAAAGTTTTCTCGTAAAGCATTCCGTCAAGTTCGCCGATCTGTAGCGGCCTCTAATGCGAGCATTAAAGAGCTATTAAACTACATAGTCATTGTCAAATCTTATGGCGGTGAAAAAGACATCGAAGAACGTTACAATACGGTTAATAAAGGCTTTTTAGAAGCAGGCCTTTTTGAAGTTACTACGTTTTCTATTTTTAGACCGCTCGTAGATGGTCTATTCTTTGTGGCACTAATCGTAATTTTTACTACTACAAATGTAATAGATTCGGTGGCCGATGCTGGTACTGTTTTTGCTTTCATCCAATACATGGATCGATTCTTCCAACCATTAAAAGAAATTGCTGATAAATATAATTCTCTACAAAGTGCATTAGCTGGGGCGGAAAGATTAGTTCCTTTATTAGAGGAAGAGGATCGTCAAATCGCCAATGAAGTTCCTCGTGAATTTAAACATATAGAATCTATTGACTTTGAACATGTATGGTTTTCTTATGACAATAACGATGTATACGCATTGGAGGACTTTACGTTAAGCATTAAGGCTGGTGAATTTATAGGCATCGTAGGCCCTTCAGGTAGTGGTAAATCAACGCTTTTATCCTTGTTAATGGGGCTCTATAAACCTACTAAGGGAGCAATCTATATCAATGGCATTGATATTGCAAATTATGATAGTTCCGTACTGCGTCATTTGATGGGGTATGTTTTCCAGCAAGCGTATCTATTTAAAGGTTCTATAAAGGATAACTTAACACTTTGATACTTCTATTTCATATGATGATATGGTAGCTGCAGCGAAACAGGTAAATTTAGATAGTATGATTGAACAATTGCCAGAGGGTTATCATACACCTGTAGGTTATTTAGGTTCCTTGTTATCTGATGGACAAAAGCAATTATTGGCATTTGGACGCACTCTAATAAGAAATACACCTATTTTATTGTTAGATGAAGCTACAGCCAATATTGATAGTCATACGGAGAAACAAATTCAAGCTAGTATTGAAAATATTCGTGGTAGCAAAACCATTGTAAGCATTGCTCATCGACTTTCTACGGTACAGGATGCTAATAAAATAGTGTATATGGAATATGGTAAAATAATAGAAAAAGGATCTTTTGAAGAACTTATCAATTCAAAAGGTGCCTTTTATAATCTCTGGAGTAATCAACAAAGCGGGAGTTAGTATGGAATTTATCCAATCGAAAGATAATAAAACTATAAAGCACATTATCGCTTTAGGTCAGCGTAAGAATCGTCAAAAAAGTGGGGAGTATATTGTTGAAGGCATCCGCTCTATACGTGATATTGCAGCTATGGGTGCAGTCAAAACAGTTGTTATTCGTGAGTCTAAAGCACAAGATAAAAATGTATTAGATTTATTAACCTTAGATTCTGTTCAATCTGCACATACGTATATAGTTCAAGATCCTGTGTTTGATAAAATAGATAATACTGTAAATGGGCAAGGTGTTGTGGCCATAGTATCAAAACCTAAACACAATATTGAAAGTGTTTCTATCGAGGATGGACTATATATTACATTAGATGGTGTTCAAGATCCTGGTAATTTAGGTACCATTATTAGAACTGCTGTTGCGGCAGGTGTAAAAGGTATATTTTTGATGAAAGGTACTGTAGATCCTTTTAATGATAAAACGGTACGTAGTACAATGAGTGCTTTACATAAAATACCTTTATACGAGGATGTTACTTTGTCTATGTTACATGATATTGTGGCTGAATCAAATATGACTACTTATGTTACAGCTTTAGAAGATTCAGAGCCTTATCATTCTGTGAATTATGCTAAACGAACTATGTTAGTATTAGGTAACGAAGGTAATGGTGTGACACCAGAGGTGATGAATCTTTGCACTAATCGCATCATGATTCCTATGTATGGAGATATGGAATCATTAAATGTAAGTGTAGCAGCTGCATTATGTATGTATAAGGTTCAAGAGCAATTGATGAGTTAAATTCGTACTAATAAATACTACTGTATTTTTTATATAGTATTAATTTATATAGGAGCTTAGTTGTAAATTGAAATTGAACACATAAAAAATCCATATTAGTACAAGTGATAAGATTAGAGTATCAAATTCGCAATCAATCACGAGGTACTAATATGGACTGCTCTAATCTTATCACATCATTGCGCACAAACAAACACTTAAATTTAGAGGAGCGCTTTTATCTTGAAAAAAACGCCTTCTTGCTGAGTGATCCTATCAATACTATTGCCAAGGCATTAGGACGCTCTAGAACTACGATTTATGCTGAGAAAAAAGCGTGGAACAGTGGTTCAAATTAAACAAAAACAAGGCTGTTCTTATGTATATAGCAGATTGCGGTCAGCTTGCCTATGAAAGAACCCGCCAAGGTTCTTTTCAACACTTTGAAAAGCAGGTTCTATTGAGCCCTTTTTTTATCTTGGGTTGAAAACAAGGTAAGAGTCGATAAATGGTCCTTAGATGCTGCTGTTGGCTACGCCTTACGTAAGGGTTTGTTTGTACGCAATGAAATGGTGTGTACTAAAACTTTATATAACTACCTTTACCAAGGCATTTTTAGGTCTTAAACCAATGGATTTGCCTTGTGTTATTCGCCATTCTCATAAGAAGCGACATAACAGGCAACACAAACGCAAGTTAGGTAAATCCATTGATCTGCGTGATGAATCTGTTGCTACCGCGAAGAATTTGGTCATTGGGAGCTAGATACGGTCCGAGGAATAAAGAATAAAAGCGATGAAGTAATTGTTTCATTGTTAGAACGCAAGTCTCGCCTATATGTAGCCTTTACGTTGTCTATCCGCTAAAGCTGTGGATGTAAAAAAATGACATTAGAAAATTGGTTGGAGTCTCTTAAGGCCGTTTCCGATGTATCCATGTTATGTAAAACTATTACGGCTGATAATGGCCGTGAATTTGCAGACATAAGTACATTAGAAACAGAGGATTTATCTATTTTCTTTGCTCACCCGTACTCGCCTGGAGAACGCGGTTCAAATGAACGACATAACGGACTATTACGCCGCTTTATCCCAAAAGGAACGCCCATAAAGGCTGTGTCAGAAGAAACGATTCAGCGGGCGTTACATTGGTGCAACAATTTACCCCGTAAGCTGTTGAATTACAAAACGCCTCAAGAAGTCTTCATTGAAGAAGTTAATAAAGTTATGGATTTACAGAGTGTTCAATTTCATATTGCAATTTAAGAATTTATATAGGACATAACACCTATAATTTATGCTTCGTAAAATGTATTTAATTTTATATTTATTATAAAAATTTATAACATTATAAAAAGTCCTCTACTAGTATACAAGTAGAGGGCTTTTGTATTGATTTATTAGTTGTGTATTTGGTACAATAACATATATCCTTTGTGGGAGAACAAAGTTCTCCCTTTTTTTAATGAAAAGGAAGATAACTATGTCCAAATTAATAGTAAATGCAGACGATTTTGGCCTTCATAGTGCGGTTAATGCTGGTATTCTTGATGGTCATCGTACAGGTATTATTACTAGTACCTCTTTATTAGCAGGAGGAGATGCTTTTACAGAAGCCGTAAGCATGGCAAAAGAAAACCCTAAGTTGGGCATTGGTATTCATATTGCTTTAGTTGGTGGACTAAAACCAGTATGTGATCCAGCTGAAGTTCCTTCACTCGTAACAGCAGAAGGTGTTTTTCCAGAAAGTTATGTTGATTTTATAAAACGCATTTACTCTGGCAAAATCAATTATAGTGAATTACGTAAAGAGATTAATGCACAGATTACACAAATTTCAGACACTGGATTAAAGGTTACTCATATTGACGGTCATCAACATATGCACGTGTTACCTACGGTTTTACCTATTGTGATTGAACAGGCAAAATCCTTTGGTATAAATGCTATTAGAGTACCTGATGAACCTACAAGCTTTATGAACTACATATATTCTCCAACTCGTTTTTTAGGTAAAGTTGGTTTATCAACTGTTGCTGCTAATGCAAGGCCAATAGTACGCAATAACAATATGTTGACCACCCAATACTTCTGGGGAATGGTGAATGGCGGAAATATAGATCAAAAATCATTAATGGGTATTTTGAAAAAGGTAAATAATAATTCTGGTACCCATGAATTGATGGTTCATCCTGGTATTAATAATACAATTCTAGGTAAGCGTTATAATTGGGGATATCACTGGGAAGATGAGTTGCATGCACTATGTTCTAGTCATACCCGATTGTATATAAGACAACATGGTATAGAGCTAATTAATTATGGAGACTTGATATGAGCAAAATGATGAAGAGAGGCATTTTTATGTTTCTCTTGTTATTAGCCGTATCTATAGGAATTATTTACTATACCATCGATTTAGAATCATTAAAAACTATATCGTCTTTTAATAGTGTATCTTTATTGTTGGCAATCGTAGCACTAGCGGCTGGTATGTATTTTGATGGACTCCGCTTGCAACGTCTTGTAAAAATTGGTGGCTACAAACTATCTATCCAAGCGGTACTGCGTGTTATCTTTAGTAACTATTTTATGGCCATGTTAACACCTGGTGCTAGTGGGGGTGCCGTAGCACAAGTACTAGTACTAAAAAGTTATGGTGTACCCATATCTAAAGGTACGCCAATCGTATTAATACGAACCGTATTTTCCATTATGTTTTTAGTCATTATGTTGCCTTTAGTATTTTTACGTGATGCTATTGAGATTCCCTATATTTCACGAGATATGTTGTTGTTATTTGCGGTGCTTGCCGTTATAGCAACTCTACTAGGAACATATATCTTACAGACTAAATATATGAGACAGTTTGTCTATAATTTAGCACAGCGCTTTAAAGCTCATAAAACGAAGGATTGGCTTTCTAAGTTAGAAACGTTAAATCAAGGTCTTGGTTTACTCTATAAAGAGCCAATTCAATCTGTCATAGTATTTTTTGAATCTGGTTTAAGTTTATTATGCTTGTATTGTATTGCACCAGCATTAATGTACGCTTTTACACCAGATATTCCTATCATCGATATTTTAGATCGCATGATTCTATTAAATCTTATTTTATATTTTGCACCAACTCCAGGGGGAACAGGGATTGCAGAAGGACTATTTGTAGTATTGTTTAGTGCCTTTGTACCAAATGGAACAGTTGGTATTGTTGCTGTAGCATGGCGTGTTGTGGCTGAATATTTGCCATTTTTTATCGGTATGTATGCAGTATTAACATTATATGGGCGCCAATTTGTAGCCCAAGAAACTTCAAGAGAACAATAAGGGGAGTGTACTCTATGTCTAAACCAAAAAAAGATAAGTTTTATCTGGTGCAAGAAGATATTTTACCAGAAGCGATTAAAAAGACGATCAAAGTAAAAGAAATTCTTAAATTAGGTGAAGTTAAAACAATCAATGAAGCTGTTGAAAAAATGGATTTAAGCCGTTCTGCGTATTACAAATACAAAGACTATGTATTTCCATTCTTTGAAATTGCTCAAGGGAAAATAGTTAGTATTTATGTTTCCATGTCTAATGAATCGGGCATGTTGTCCAGTGTTTTGAAAGCTATTGCTGAGCGTAATGGCAGTATTTTAACAATCAATCAAGATATTCCCTTACAAGGTATTGCAAATAGTAGTATTTCTTTTGAAACAAAGGACTTACAAGGCTCATTAGAAGACTTATTATTGGATATCCGCTCCATGAAGGGCATTATTAAAGTAGAGATTTTAGGCCAAGCATAGGCTAGTTAAGAGAGTAGGACTATTATGACCACTATAAAAATTGCTTTATTAGGTTTCGGTACTGTTGCACAAGGCACGTTCAATTTATTGCAAGATAATGCTGAACTTATTAAAAATCGTACAGGAGTAAATGTTGAAATTTCTAAAATCTATGTGCGTAATCCAGAAAAATATAGCCATATTACTTTGCCTAAAACAGCTCACTATGTAACAAATATTGATGATGTATTACAAGATGAAAATATTCAAATGGTTGTTGAGCTAATGGGCGGTACAACCTTTGCTAAAGAATGTGTTGAGGGTGCTCTAAAAGCAAAGAAAAATGTTGTGACAGCTAATAAAGATTTATTGGCTGAATCTGGTCCATATTTATTAGAGTTAGCTAGTAAGAATGGAGTAGATTTACGTTTTGAAGCTTCTGTATTGGGCGGTATTCCTATTATTCGTACATTGTATGAGTCTTTAGCAGGTAACCGTATTACTGAACTTATCGGTATTATGAATGGTACGACAAACTTTATTTTGACTAAAATGTCTGAAGAAGGTTTAAGTTATCAAGATGTTTTAAAAGAAGCACAAGATTTAGGTTATGCTGAAGCTGATCCTACTGCCGACGTAGAAGGTCTTGATGCAGCTCGTAAGTTAGCTATTCTTGCATCTATTAGCTTTAACCGTCGTATTTTCTTTGAAGATGTAACGGTAGAAGGTATTACAAGTATTGATACAGAGGATATTAAATTCGGTAAAGAGTTTGGTTACAATATCAAATTATTAGGTATTGCTAAAGAAACTTCTCAAGGTTTGTCCCTAAATGTGTATCCTGCATTTATTCCTACCACACATCCATTGGCATCTGTTCGTGGCTCCTATAACGCTATTTATGTTAAAGGTAATGGTATTGACGATGTAATGCTTTATGGTCGTGGTGCAGGTAGCTTACCAACAGGTAGCTCAGTAGTATCTGACATTATGGAAGTAGCTAAAAATGTTTCTTATAATGAAACAGGTCGTTTGAAACCATTCTATTACGATCAAAAAGATATTTACTCTCCAGGTAAAATTCAATCTAGCTACTATTTACGTTTAGCTGTGGATAATAAAACAGGTGTATTAGCAAAAATTTCTGCAAAATTAGCAGAACAAAAGATTTCTGTTCTATCTATCGTTCAACGTAATATGGATCCAGAAACTGCAGTACTGGCTATTGTAACATCTAAATGTCCTAGTTCTTATATTTCAAATCTTATCGATTCCTTTAATAGCTTACGTTCTGTTAAGTCTGTTAATAGTGTAATTCGTATTATGGAAGTTTAAACTATGAACACTGTTCGCGTACAAGTACCTGCCACTAGTGCAAACTGTGGCCCTGGTTTTGATTGCTTAGGTTTAGCCTTAAACCTTTATAATATTTTTAGCTTTACACCCGATGTTAATGCTACAGAATATACATATACTTTTGAGGGCTTCGGTGCAGATATTTTACGCGCCGAAGATCCAAAAAAAGAACCTTATTGGTTTTGCAATGGATCAAGTTTTTGCTACAGCTCAAGAACCAATTCAATACGGTCAGATTACGTCTGAAACCTTAATTCCACCATCTCGTGGTTTAGGTAGTAGTAGTACGGCTATTGTAGGGGGACTTTTACTAGCAAATGCATTAGTAAAACAGCCTCTTTCAAAGGAAGAGTTACTTGTTATTGCAAATCGCATGGAAGGTCATCCAGATAATGTAGCACCTGCTATTTATGGTAATTTATGCTGTGCAACTGGGTTAAAAACAAAAGTACTTAACACAGTTATTACCGTACCATCTGAGTTACATTTTGCTGTTGTAGTACCTGAGGTCATGGTATCTACTGAATATGCTCGTTCTGTTTTACCTAATCATGTGCCATTTAAAGAGGCCGCACAAAACGTAAGTCATGCGTCTCTATTTGTTACAAGCCTTATTACGCATCAATTAAGTAATTTATCTGTCGCATTAGATGATAATTTACATGTACCTTACCGTAAAACCTTGATTCCGCATTGTGATAAAGTATTTGAGGCTGCAAAAACTGCTGGTGCTTATGGTGCCACTATTAGTGGTTCTGGTTCTACACTAATTGCTTATGTAAATAAAGCACATGTACAAGATGTGGCCGATGCGATGGGGGCCGTATTTACTGCTAATGGCATTGATAATAGAACCTATTGTTTAGAAGCGGATACAACAGGAGCGTCCATTATATAGTTTATGATATAATTATAGTGTTAGGCATAGTCCATAACTATAATTGGAGGAAACTATGAACAGTATGAAAACAACGCTTTTATTAGCGACTTTAACGGCCATTTTAGTGGTCTTAGGTGATATGATTGGTGGTAGAACAGGCATGATGGCTATGTTCGTTGTATCTATGGGCATGAATTTTATGTCCTATTGGTTTAGCGATAAAATCGTTTTAGCACAATATAACGCACAACAAGTTACTGCGCAATCTAACCCTAAATTATATGGTATGGTAGAACGATTGGCTAAAATGGTAATTTACCTATGCCAAAGGTATATATCATTCCTAGTGAAGTACCTAATGCATTTGCTACAGGCAGAAATCCGAGTCATGCAGCAGTTGCTGTTACAGAAGGTATCCAACGACTATTAACAGACGACGAGCTAGAAGGTGTTTTAGGACATGAATTAACCCATGTTAAGAATCGCGATACTTTAATTAGTACCATTGCAGCGATGATGGCGGGGGCTATTTCTATGATAGCTCAAGTTCTTCAATTTTCTGCAATCTTTGGTCGCTCCGATGATCGAGAAGGTTCTAATCCTTTAGCATTAATAGGTGCCATAATTATTGCTCCTATCGCAGCAGGTCTTATTCAGATGAGCATTTCTCGTGCCAGAGAATTCTTAGCGGATGAAGGTGGTGGAGATATGTGTCGTAACCCACTAGCCTTGGCTTCTGCTCTTGCTAAAATCGATTACTATTCTAAACATGGTGCATTGCCTAATGCTAGTAATGCAACTGCCCATATGTTTATTATTAACCCTATGATGGGTATTGGTGAAAGCTTGAGTAATCTTTTTAGTACACATCCTCGTACAGAAGAACGTATTGAAAAGCTAAAAAAACAAGCCATGAATCCTAAATATAAAGAAAAGGCAAAATTCTAATTAATATCTACAGGAGGATATCATGCAAGAAACTTTAGTTTTAATTAAACCAGATGCTGTTAAGCGTCAATTAAGTGGTGAAATTCTTAGTCGCTATGAACGTAAAGGTCTTGTTATTAAAGCGCTAAAATTATTACAGGTACCTCGTGAACTCGCTGAAGAGCACTATGCTGAGCACAAAGAAAAACCGTTCTTTGGTGAATTAGTTGACTTTATTACATCTGGTCCAGTTCTCGCTTTTGTTTTAGCTGGTGAGAATGCAATTGTATCCGTACGTGCTTTAAACGGGGCAACAAATCCTGTAGATGCTGCCCCTGGTAGTATTCGTGGTGACTATGCCTTAACAATGGACGCTAACGTAGTACATGCTTCTGATTCTCCAGAAGCTGCTGCTCGTGAAGTTAGCCTTTGGTTCCCAGAATACAAATAATCTCTAGGTTGAGATCATTTAGCTTTTATTTCTACATCCATGTATATCTATAGGAGGTAATAATATGGCAAGTAGTGTTTATACAAAAACAGGTGATGCTGGTACAACTGGTTTATACACAGGTGAACGTGTACAGAAGTCATCTTTACGCGTAGAAGCTTATGGTACAATCGATGAATTACAAGCTTTCTTAGGCTTGGCTCGCTCCTATGCTGAAAATCCACGTGTTGCAGCGGAGTTATATGATATTGAGCGTAATTTATGGACATTAATGGCCGATATTGCTAGTCTAAATGTGGCTCCAGTAATTACTGATCAACATGTAAAACATTTGGAAAAAGTCATCGATCGCTTCGATGAAAAGCTAGAACCATTATCTAGTTTTGTTATTCCAGGTGAAAAACAATCTTCTTCTTATTTGCACGTAGCTAGAACGATTACTAGACGTGCTGAACGCGATTTGTGGCGTGTATTAGATGCCGGTGAAAGTGTTCACGAATCTAATTTGAAATACTTAAATCGTCTATCAGACCTATGCTTTATCATGTGTCGTGTAGAAGAGGAACTTGGAGCTGAATAAATAAAAAAAAGCTATGTATTTTACATAGCTTTTTGCTCGTTATAGACCTTATTGTGAAATCGTTTGATTTAACACATCTTGAGGGCTTGGATAGTAGAAGAAGATGTGAGGAATTTCGTAGCGAAATTTCTCTCTTAATAAATCGGCTAGTGTTGTTTCGAAGTTTATAATTTTATCAGCACCAAAATCAAAATCTTCTACTAGTACTAATAGTTGAGGTTCTACTTGTGGTGCATTTTCAGGTAATGCTTCTGGCGGTAGTGGCACATTTACTACGACCCGTGCAGTACCAATATATTTTCCTTGTCCATCATCGATGGCAACACGATATGTATTATCCCATAAGGTAGCCATCATTTTTAGTTTCATATTCATAATTTCCATAGTATCGCTCCTTTGTTATACTTATAATGATACTGAAATTATAAATTCTTGTATAGGTGCATTATGAAATCCCAAATTATATTGTGTTCTGGTGGAGCACGTAGTGGAAAAAGTGAATTTGCTGAGCGTTTAGCTCTTGCTACAGAAGGTCGAAAGGCGTATGTAGCAACAGGACAAGCTTTTGATGAAGAAATGATTGATCGTATAAAAAAACATCAAGAGCGACGTGGTGAGATATGGAATAATTTTGAAGTACCATTACATTTAGCTAAAGAATGGCAAAATATTAGCCAAACTGCTGATGTAATTCTTATAGATTGTTTGACTATGTTTACTACTAATCACATGATGGCCCATGGTTCTATACAAGGACAACAAGATGCCAATCAATTAGAGGCTACTGTTCTTACTGAATTAGAAACATTGCTGGCTTCTATAAAATCGTGTGAAGGTAAAACAGTTATATTCGTAACTAACGAAATTGGTTTAGGCATTGTGCCTGACAATAAACTTGCTAGATATTTTAGAGACATTGCTGGTCGAGTAAATCGTACTGTAGCAATGGCTGCAGATAAACTATTTTTAACAATTAGCGGTGTTACCATTGAATTAAAATCACAGGAGGTTCATATAAATGGCTAAGAAAATCATGTTCCAAGGGACAAGTTCTAATGTAGGTAAAAGTATTCTTTGTACTGCATTATGCCGTATCTTTTACAGAAAAGGTTTTAAAACGGTTCCTTTCAAAGCGCAAAATATGGCCCTCAATTCATACGTTACAAAATGGGGCGATGAAATTGGTCGTGCTCAAGTAGCACAAGCGGAAGCAGCAGGCATCGATCCAATTGTTCAAATGAATCCTGTTTTATTAAAACCAACAGGGAATCAATCATCTCAAGTTGTTTTAATGGGTAAACCAGTAGGCGTCTATAGTGCTAAAGAATACCATACAAAATACTCTTTAACTGCCCTTGATAAAGTAAAAGAATCTATCGATTTCTTAGATTCTAATTTCGATGTTATGGTTATCGAAGGTGCAGGTAGTCCTGCAGAAGTTAACCTTAAAGCTAATGATATTGTTAACATGCGCATTGCTAAATGACGCAAGCTCCTGTATATTTAATTGCTGACATCGATCGTGGTGGCGCCATTGCTTCTATCGTAGGTACCTTAGAACTACTAGAGCCAGAAGAACGTGACCTCATTAAAGGTATTGTAATCAATAAATTCCGTGGGGATATTAAATTATTAGAACCAGCCCTTACTTTCATTGAAGAAAAAACAGGTAAAAAAGTGGTAGGCGTTATTCCTGCTATTGAAAATCTTGATATTGATGAAGAAGATTCTGTGGCATTAGAAAATAAACGCAATAGTGGCTCTAAAGAAATTCAAGTTGTAGTAATGCAAACACCTAAAATTTCTAATTTTACAGACTTCGATGCTCTTAATTACGAGCCAGATGTATCCGTTCGCTTTGTAGGCCCTGGAGATGTAATTGGGAAACCTGATTTAATTATTCTACCAGGCTCTAAAAATACATTGGCAGATTTAACGTATTTACGCGATACAGGTTTTGCTGAGGAAATTAAAAAATTGGCTGCTCAAGGAACTCCAGTTATTGGTGTTTGTGGAGGCAACCAAATGTTGGGTAAAACCATTTATGATCCGCATCATATGGAAGGGGATATTGAGGAGATAGAAGGACTTGGCCTTGTAGAATCTTCAACGACTATGAAGGATCAAAAAACGACGCATCAAGTACAATTTAATGTGTCTAATTTGAAATTCTTAAATGGTACTTTCACAGGTGAAAATTTAGTAGGCTATGAAATCCATATGGGCGATACTACACCATTAGTAGATACAGTAACGCGTTGCTTCACTATTACAAGCCGTAGCGAAGAGGCTGTTAATGTTATCGATGGTTTTATCGATGGCAATCATCAAGTAATGGGCACATATATTCATGGTGTATTTGATAATGATGAGTTTAGACGCTTTATTATCAATCAATTACGTGAGCGTAAGGGGTTAGAACCATTAGATGTAGTATTCCATTATTTTGACCATAAAAATGCAGCATATGATCGTTTAGCTGACATTGTGGAGGAACATTTAGATATGGATTATATTATGTCTACCTTGGGTTAGTAGGGGAGATATATGGAACATTTAGATATTTTGCACTGGTTTTCAAAGTATAGCTATGTCTGTATACCTGTTTTAGCATTCTTGCTGGATTTAATTATTGGTGATCCCAATAGTAAGTACCATCCAGTCGCTATAATTGGTCGCATTATATCCTTTTTTGAAGCAGTTCTTTATAAGGATACTGACAATGATACAAAAAAATTATGGTACGGTGGTATTGCTGTTGGTTTAATACTTGTATCAGTATATATTATAGTATCTCTAATATTATGGCTTGGTGCCGTTGTTAATGAGTGGGTGGCGTATGCTCTAGAGGTCATCATACTGTACATTGCAATTTCTCCAAGATCATTGGCTGGAGCAGGTTTTACTATTAGCCAACTCATCAAACAAGATAATATTGTAGAAGCTCGTCAAAAACTATCTTGGATTGTAGGCCGTGATACAGAAGATTTAGATGAAAGTGAAATTACTCGTGCTACAGTAGAAACGATTGCTGAAAATACTATGGATGGTATTATTGCACCTTTATTCTTCTTTATCTTAGGTGGTCCTATGGGAGCTATTCTATATAGAACTGCCAATACTATGGACTCTATGTTAGGCTATAAAAATCAAAAGTACTTATATTTTGGCCGTGTCGCAGCTCGCTTTGACGATGCATTAAACTGGATTCCTGCACGCATTACCTTTATATTATTTGTTATTTCTGCGTTCTTTTTACGCTTTGATGCTAAAAAAGCAGTACAAATTGGCTTGCGTGATGCAAAAAAACATCCTAGTCCAAATGGGGGCTATGCTGAAGCACCGGTTGCAGGAGCTTTGCATATCCGTTTAGGTGGTTACAATCAGTATTTCAAAAAAATGACCTTCCGTGAATATATGGGAGATCCTATTGAAAAACTAAATCGTAATCATATTACGCGAACAATTTATATGATGTATGTTACGACTATACTAATGGTTATCATTAGTACAGTTATTACCTATGGGATGAATGTATAATGACACCTTTTTTTATAGCATTACAATTTTTAACACGATTAAAACTTGTAAACCAAACAGAGTGGACCGTAGAAGACTTTGGTAAATCTGTTATAGCCTTTCCTTATGTAGGCCTTATTATTGGCCTCATTTTAGCATTACTCTATGGCGTATTATCTCCATTTATTCCTATCATGCCGTTGATGTTGATCATCGTTGTGTCCGAGTTTTTACTGACCGGTGGACTTCATGCGGATGGGCTGATGGATACTAGTGATGGTTTGTTTTCTGGTCGTGAAAGAGAACGAAAACTAGAAATCATGAAAGATAGCCGTATAGGCTCCTTTTTGGGGTTGTAGCCTTCGTATTTGTCACTCTTTTAAAATGGCAATTATTAGCTGCTATTCCTACTGCTGAATTTATTCCTATGGCACTTATTATGATGCCTTTAATGAGTCGTTGGTCTATGGTATTTAGCATTCGTTCCTATCCTTACGCTAGAGAGCAAGGAATGGGGGCAGCATTTGCTAATTTAGCACCTAAACATGTTATATCTTACAATACCATTTCTACATTCTTTATGCCTATTGTATTACTATTAATTGGCTTTTTATTATATACCTTGTTATACGGTGCTTTTGCAATTTTTGCGGTTCCTGATGTAGGGTATGTTGTAGGTTTAGGCGTATTAGTATATGCCACAATAGGAGTTTTCCAAATTAATATTATTAGTATGATAATTACTTATATTATCAACCGTTTCTTAAACCGTTATATTGTAAAAGAATTAGGTGGCACTACTGGTGATACATATGGATTTGTTGTAGAGGTAACCGAAGTATTATTGATTTTAGTATACCTTATTATTCTATCCATATTATCTGCTACAGTTGTGGCAAATCCAACTATGTTCTAATTGACTCATAATTTTATCTAGTTATTTACCAGTATAAGTTATTTAATACTTCATTTAGTTTAATGTGAAAGGAGTTTAATGTGACCTATTATGTAAGAGCCCCAGGAACATGTGGGGAATTTCTACAAGGTTCTATTGATGGACAATCATTTTTAGTCACATGTCCGATCAATCGATACTCCTACGCATTAAGTAATGTAGTGCATCCCTTTTCACAAACTTATTGTGCGCTACAACCTAAGTCAGCTCAAGCTAGAAAGCTAGTCAAACAATTAGTAAATTCTAAAAAAAATACTAGTATATGCCCTCCTGTATATGTTCGGTCTGATATTATACAGGGGAAGGGCATGGCATCTAGTTCAGCTGATATTTCTGTAACGGCTATGGCTACCGCTTTAGCAATGGATTACGAATTATCATTTAAAGAGCTAGAACAAATCTGTTTGTCTGTAGAGCCTACAGATGCTTCTTTTTATCAAGGTGTTACGCAGTTTGATTATATTAAGGGAACCATATCTCAACCGCTAGGTATGTGCCCTCCATTAAAAATACTCGTATTTGATGAAGGTGGCAGTATTGATACTGTAAGCTTTAATAAACAAGTGGATTTACAAAATAAAATATTAGAAAAAGAATCGATTATACGAGAGTCTCTAGAGTTCTTTAAACATGGTCTTATTACTCATGATATTAAGCTCATAGGCCAAGCGGCTACATTAAGTGCCTTTGGTAATCAAAGGATCTTGTATAAACCGAATTTATATGACTTTCACGATATAGGTAATTACTATAACAGTGTTGGTACAATCATCGCTCATAGCGGTACCATAATGGGATTATTATTTCCTGTTGATTATGGACGAATTGATGATTGTAAAAATGAAATTATACGTAAGTTGCCACAATTATCCTACGTAGATACAGTAGAAACTACAAATGAAGGATTAACTTATATTAAACGGTAACGTATTTTATAGAAAGAGAATAAAATGTCTACAATACATGGGGGCAATATTTTTCAATTTGCCCATGAACAACGAATTGAACCGTACGAGGTTATTGATTTTAGTGCTAATATCAATCCACTAGGTCCTAGTCAACGAGGTTTGTCTTCATTAGAGGCTCAATTACGTTATATTTCACATTATCCAGATGCTACCAATGATGATGTGTTAAATGCCATTGCAGATACCTATGGTATGAATAAACATCAAATTGTAGTTGGTAATGGGGCGGCAGAGCTATTATATGCAATATGCCGTTTACCTGGGTATACAGGTGCTTTTGTACCAGCGCCAGGCTTCTCCGAATATAAAGAGGCATTAGAGGCTAGTCGAATTGCTGTGCGCGATATTTATTATCGACCACGAGAGGATGACAATGGAAAACCATATTTTGAGGTTCCTTATTTAGCGCTCGAAACCTTTGCCGCTGAACTAAAAGGGCAAGATGGTCGTATTATCGTATTTTTAGGGAATCCAAATAATCCGGATGGTACATTACTTGATAAAAATCACATCCGCACTGTTGCAAGTATGCTTAAAGATGCTAATAGCTTACTTGTTATTGATGAGTCCTTTATCGACTTTGTGGGAAATGATACATTACAGGATAATGAATACTCTATGCGTTCCTTAATAAATGAATTCGATAATATCATCGTCGTTCATTCCTTTACAAAAATTTTATGCTGTTCCAGGTCTACGAATTGGAGCTGCCTTCAGCAATCCTCAAATCATTGACCAATTAAATAAATTTATTCCGACATGGTCTGTTAATACATTGGCCCAAGCATATATAGAATCTGCTTTAAACGATATAGAGTATGTAAAAGCGTACAAAAACAAGTATTGTGCGAAGAACAACACTACATGTATAACGCATTAGATGCTATAGCAGGTATTACTGTTTATCCGCCTTCAGCTAACTTTATTTTGTTCCATATCGAACAAGAGGGAGTGACGGCAGATACAATTAATGAAGCGCTAAAGAAACATAACATAATTGTTCGCAATTGTGATTCCTATATGGGCTTAAGTAATCAATGGGTTCGCGTTGCTATTAAAGACCATGATAATAATGTTAGATTAGTTGATACACTAACAGAAATTTTGAAAGTATAGGTAGATTATGAAAACATTATATATTGTGCGCCACGGTGAAACAGATTGGAATAAAATGGGGAAATACCAAGGTATTACCGATGTTCCACTCAATGAAAATGGTTTAAACCAAGCAAAAGCATGTGGTCAAGCCCTTAAAGATGTAAAATTTGATCGTATATTATCTAGTGATTTAAGTCGTGCTTTAGTTACTGCCGAAGCTATTCGTGGTGATCGTACAACACCGATTACTGTAGATGAACGTTTACGAGAGTTAAATTTTGGTGATTGGGAGGCTATGCTATTCTCCGATATTGAAGCTCGATGGCCTGGTTTAATTGATGAAATGTATTTGCGGCCTCATCTAGTTAAGGTTCCTAATGGTGAAAGCTTTAAAGATTTACAAGATCGTGCATGGGCAGGCCTAGAGGAGTTTATTAATGCTAATGATGAGGAAGAAACTCTTCTCATTGCTTGTCATGGTGGTACAATACGAACATTACTATGTAAATTATTAGATATTTCTATTAGTCACTGTTGGAACTTTAGTCAAGGCAACACGGCTATCAATCGTATTTTCTACAATGGAATGGGCGAATTTGATCATAATGTTTTGAATTTGCTTAACGATACTGCTCATGTAGATGTATTACAAGGACATGAATAATGCGACTCGATAAATTATTAGCTAATAAAGCATTTGGTAGTCGGAAAGAAGTTCATCAAATTATAAAGGATAGAAGAGTTACTATTAACGGTGAGATTACTACAAAAAAAGATATTCATATCGATATCGACATTGATACAGTAGCCGTAGACGGTCAAACTGTTAATACCACACAACTATATTACGTTAAATTTCACAAACCTAAGGGCTATGTTACGGCTGTAGAAGATTCTACTCATCCCGTCGTTATGGATTTATTGCCGCCTGAGTATTTAAAAATGGGCGTAGTTCCCGTTGGGCGATTAGATAAAGATACAGAAGGCCTTTTACTGCTTACGAATGATGGAGTATGGGGACACTCAATCATCAATGGTCATAAGCATGTACCTAAAGTTTACTACGTAGAATTTGAAGGAGAACTCTCTGAGGAGGGCATCCAGCGCATTAAAGAGGGTATTGTATTAGTGATGGAACTCAATGTAAACCGGCTTTAATTGAATTATTATCAGATCAATCGGCCACCATTACTATTGAAGAAGGCAAATATCATCAGGTAAAACGCATGATAGGTGCTGCTGGTGGTACCGTATCGTATTTAAAGCGTCTTACTATAGGCCATGTAGATTTAAATGGTATCGAAGAAGTTGGCTCTGTAATGGACTTGACTATTGATGACGTAGAGGGCTTTAAAAAATAGCATAAAATTCTATTCAATATAGGCATTTTATGGTAAGATTAATTGTAATTTATAGACTAGGAGCACGATTATGAATGGATTAAATCTGCTACAACAGTATATTAAAGAGCAAGAATTAACAGGCGTTATTTTGTTAAGCCCTATAAATTTACATTATTTTGCTGGTTTTACTGGTACTACAGGCTTTGCAATTATCACAGAAGATAAAGCTTTTCATGATTACCGATTTTCAGATATACTGAACAAGCTACAAAACAATGTGAAGGGTATACGGTTATTCAATATGAAACAACTGTTATGGATACTCTTGTAGATATATTCAATGAACATCATATTCACGAAGGTTTATTCGCTATAGAGGGCAAACAAATGCCTGTAGATACGTATGAATCTTTATGTGATACATTAGATGAAAACTTTGACTTTACATCTGTTAATTTCGCCAAACTTCGAGCAGTAAAGCGAGAAGATGAATTAGAGTTATTACGCATCGCGGCTAATATTGGTGATGAATCTTTTGCTGCATTGTTACCACAACTTAAAGTGGGAATGACGGAAAACGAAGTCCGTATCATTTTAGAAACAGAAATGTTAAAACGTGGTTCTGAGGAGCCTTCCTTTGCCACTATTATTGCTTCAGGTAGTCGTTCTAGCATGCCTCATGGTGTAGCTAGTGATAAGGTTATTGAAGCAGGTGATTTTGTAACCATAGATTTCGGTTCTGTTTACAAAGGTTATCATTCTGATATGACAAGAACCATTGTAATGGGCCCTGCCTCTGACTTACAAAAGAAATTGTATAGTATAGTTTTGGAAGCACAAAAACGTGGCGTTGCAGCTGTTCGAGCTGGTATTACTGGCAAAGAACTAGATGCAATTTGTCGTGATTATATTAAAGAGCATGGATATACCAAGGAATTTAATCACGGTACTGGTCATGGCTTAGGTCTTGAAATTCATGAAGAACCAGTAGCCAATACTAAATCCGATACGGTATTTACAGAAAATATGATCATCACGGTGGAACCAGGTATTTATATTACTGGTACTATCGGATTGAGAATAGAGGATAGTGTCATCGTCAAATCTGACGGCTATGAGGTGTTGACACATAGTCCAAAAGAGTTAATTGAAATAAGTATTTAGAAGGAGAAGAGTTAGATGATTTCCAGTAATGATTTTCGCCCAGGTGTAACCGTTGAAATCGACGGTAATGTATGGCAAGTAGTTGATTTCCAACACGTTAAACCAGGTAAAGGTGCTGCATTCGTACGTACTAAAATGAAAAACTTGCAAACTGGTTCTGTAGTAGAGCGTACATTCAATGCAGGTGAAAAAGTGCCTAAAGCACATGTTGATCGTCGTCGTATGCAATACTTATATGAGTCTGATGGCGCTTATACATTCATGGATAACGAAACTTATGATCAAGTTGAACTTACCCTTGAACAATTAGGGGAAGCTAAAAACTTCCTTCTTGAAAATATGGAAGTATCCATTATGTTCTTCCAAGGTATCGTAATCGGTCTTGACTTGCCTGTAGCTGTAGAGCTTCGCGTAGTTGAAACAGATCCTGGTATCCGTGGCGATACTGCAACTGGTGGCAACAAACCAGCTGTATTAGAAACAGGCTACACTGTAAAAGTACCTCTCTTCATTGAAGTTGACGATGTACTTCGTATTGATACTCGTACAGGTCAATACATCGAACGTGCCTAAAACTATTTCATTGATATAGTGGGACAGATCTTTTACATGGAATCTAGTCCCCATATATCGTAATATGTTAAGCTGTAAGCACTTGTCGTCTATGTCATTATATAGGGACAAGTGCTTTTTTTGAAAGAGGCCAGTATGACGAAAAAAAATACTGAACTAGAGTCTGGTAAAATTAAGATTAATGAAGATGTATATGCAACAATTGCTACAATGGCTGCACTTGAAACAAAGGGTATACATCATATGAGCTCCACCTTTAACGATGGAGTTAATACCTTTTTTGGACGTAAGTCTGATCATGAAGGTGTAAAGATTTCTTTTAACGATGAAGGGGCTATTTCAGTTACACTGTATGTATGCATTCAATATGGATACCGTATTCCAGATGTGGCTTTACGACTACAAGAACGAATTAAGACAGCTTTAGTATCTTATACAGAAATTGAGGTTCAAACTATTGATGTAGTTGTACAAGATATCATTTTTGATGATTTAGTTACGCCACAACTACCATAGGAGGTGTCTATATGAGTTCAGACAATCAATTAAATTATGGCTTAGATACGGATACTATTGATATTGCCGATTCTGTCATCATTGATGTGGCAACTAAAACTTTGAGTACTATTCCTGGTATTCATTCTTTAAGCCCACGCTTTTACGATGAGTTAGTAGAAGGTATTACTCATGCTTTTGGACAACGCAGCTTACCGGGTATTAACGTAAAACATCGTAAAGGTTTTATTGAAATAAATATTTATATTAAAGCATTGTACGGATATAATCTCATTGAATTATCTAAACAATTACAATCAGAAATCAAACAAACCTTAAAAAATATGCTTGACCTAGATCATGTAAAGGTTGATGTGCATATTGAAGGTATTGTAAAAGAAAAGGAGCCAGTTTTACATGGTAACTAAGCGAAATCGACGAGAAGCACGTCAATACGCATTCCAAATGTTATATGCTAATGAATTTCATAGTAATAAAAATGATGTTCAATTTCCTGAAGGTCATATTCAAAAAGCTATGGATAAAGCATATGCCAATAGTATTATTCAAGGTGTAATAGCAACAGCTGAGAAAATAGATGCAGATTTACAACCATTCTGTAAATCTCGTAAAGTAGCAAATCTTGATAAAGTTGATCGCGCTATTTTACGGATTGCTGTATGGGAAATGACTAACGAAGTAGAACCATTAGAACCATCTATTGCCATTAATGAAGCCATTCAACTAGCAAAAGAATTTGGCTCTGATGCTTCTTATAAATTAATTAATGCCATCTTAGATGCATATAACAAGAGTAGATAATGAAACGATATTACTTAGGCATTGATACCAGTTGCTATACCACTAGTTGTGCCATTATAGATAGTGACTTTCACATCGTAGGAGAGGCACGTAAACTATTAGAGGTTAAACCTGGTGAGCGAGGACTACAACAATCAAATATGGTCTTTCAGCATACAAAGGCATTGCCTAAGCTAATGTTAGAGTTACCTCAAGTACCAATTAGCGGTATCGGTGTTAGTGGCTTTCCACGACGTGAGGAAAATTCTTATATGCCCGCCTTTATGGTTGGTTTAGGCCAAGGGGAAACCTTGAGTCATATGTTAAATGTGCCTTTACATATCTTTGCGCATCAAGAAAATCATATTTTAGCAGCACTGAGAGATTTAGAACATATTCCAACTGAGCCATTTTTGGCTTTACATTTATCAGGTGGTACTACAGAGTTAGTCTATTGCCATTATCAAGGTGAAGGAATTTTTGAATCTCATATCATTGGCGGTTCTAAAGATTTGCAAGGCGGTCAATATGTTGATCGCATCGGTGTCGCTATGGGTTTACCATTCCCTGCAGGCAAACATCTAGAGTCATTAGCATTACAAACTACAGAGTATGAGCCACTACCATCATCTATGAAAGATGGATGGATTAGTTTTGCCGGTCCTTGCAGTGCAGCTATGCGACGTATAAATGAAACCATGAGTGATATGGATAAATCAAATTTAGCTAGAGCTGTTTTTACTTCTATGGGAAATGCTTTAGAAAAAATGATTACCTATCATATTAAAGAAAAACCAGTTCATACACTTATCGCTGTAGGTGGTGTGATGAGCAATAGTTTACTTCGTAAGCGAATGGAAACCTATTGTAAACGGAATCGTATGACATTGCATGTGGCGCAGCCACAATATTCTGTTGATAATGCTACAGGCAATGCTTTTGGCGCTGCTTATTTACAAGAATCTAGAGGATCATCGTGAATGTATTAACCATTACACAATTGAACAATCTCATAAAGCGCACCTTAGATCGGGAATATCTACTAAAAATGTTTATGTAAGCGGTACTATCATCAATGCTAAACGTCATAGTAGTGGACACATGTATTTTTCTTTGAAAGATGAGGAGTCTGCCATTGATGTAACTATGTGGTCTAGCACTGTTATGCAAAAAGGGTTGGCTAATGCCATTCAAAATGGTTTATTAGTAACTGTAAAAGCATCTGTTAATTTTTACAATAAAATGGGCCGTTTAAATCTAATTGCCTCTGATATGCAAATAGGTTCTAAAAGCCCGTTGCAGCTTGAATTTGACGCTTTAAAACGAGAATTAACTGCTTTAGGATACTTTGATGATGGACACAAACAAAGTTTACCGTATATGGCGAGCTGCATTGGAATAGTCACGTCGCAATCTGGCGCCGTATTACATGATATTTTACATGTCAGCGAGCGACGTAACCCATTAGTTCAATTTAAATTATTCTCTGTTCCTGTACAAGGTAATACTGCGGGCCCCATTATTGCCAAAGGTATTGCTACTGCCGATGCAGATCCTGATGTAGATCTTATTATCGTTGGTCGTGGTGGCGGTTCTATGGAGGACTTGTGGTGCTTCAATGATAGAGCTGTAGTAGAAGCTATTTATACAGGCTAATACGCCAGTTATTTCCGCTGTAGGCCATGAAACTGATTACACCTTATGTGATTATGTGGCAGATGCACGTGGTGCTACGCCAAGTCATGCTGCAGAGATGGCAGTCTTACCACTTACTACATTGCAAGATCAGTTAACAGAAAAAGAAGAGTATTTACACGAATATATACGTTATACACTACAACAAAAACGAACAGATTTGACATTACTCTTTAATCGCAGACTTGGTATACCTGCCCTTCAGTTTTTACATAAACAAAAATCACATTTACAAGAACTTTCACAAACATTAACAAATATTACTAAAGAGAGATGTAATACTGAAAAGCATAGTTTAGCATTATTAGCCCAACAGTTAGAGTCTTTAAATCCATTACAAATGATGGTTAAGGGATTCGCCAAGGTAGAGCATAATAATGAACCTATAACTTCGGTATCCCAATTGCAACCGAATGATGATATACGAGTTACATTAGCAGATGGTTATGTTACTGCCACGGTAAAGGAGGCGCACAAAGATGGCCGCATCACTAAAAAGTTATGAGAAAAAATATAAAGCCTTAGAAGATATTGTTAAGCAGTTAGACGATGGTGATATGACTATCTCTGAACTCTTAAATCAATATAAAAAAGGGCTAACCTTAGTTAAGGAATGTGCAGAAATGCTTGATTCCGTTGAAGCTGAGGTACAACAAATTATCGAAGAAGTCCGCATCAGCGAATAAGGAGATTCTATGTTCAAAGAATATTTAGCGGCTAGCAAACAAAATATTGAACAATGGTTAGGTGAGGTATTAACTAGTCCAAATCAAGAATTTAAACCTCTGTATGAATCCATGAATTACAGCTTAATGCAAGGGCGGTAAACGAATCCGACCAATCTTATCTAAAGCTGTATTAGAAATGCTTCATAAAGATCCTGCTGATTATAAAGAGTTTCTATGTGCAATGGAGTGTATCCATACGTATTCCTTAGTACATGATGATTTACCGGCCATGGATAATGATGATTATCGTAGAGGTAATTTAACAAATCATAAAGTTTATGGTGAAGGCTTAGCTATTTTAGCGGGCGATGGTTTATTGACGTACGCCTTTCAATTAATGACCGCTAATAATAAGGCCTCTGCTCAAGATAAACTCGATGCTATACAATGTGTGGCAATTGCTGCAGGCCCAGAAGGTATGGTCGGCGGTCAAGCCTTTGATATGCTTAGTGAAGATAAGCATATTCCATTAGAAGAGTTAAAAGTTCTACATCGCGGTAAAACGGGCGCTTTATTTAATGCTTCTGTAGAGTTAGGTCTTATTTTAGGCAACGCAGATACTGTTACACAAACAGCATTAATGGAATATGCTAATTGTTTAGGATTGTTATTCCAAATCACTGATGATATTCTAGATGTAACAGGTACTATTGAAGAATTAGGAAAAACTCCTGGCAGTGATATTCGCCAACATAAATCTACTTATGTATCTTTACTTGGTTTAGAGGGCGCAAAAGAGCAAGCCTCTTCAGTAGGAAAACAAGCTCATGATGCATTAAACTCCGTTTCTTATGATACATCTATCTTAGCAGCATTAATTGATTATCTTTTAAAACGTACGAATTAATATGTATTACCTCTAAAAGGTACAAAGAATGATTGATATATTACCACAAATAGCACATAACTACATAGCGCAAGCCGCATTTTGGGGCTGGTTTACTGCTCAAGCGATCAAATTTGTATGGCAACTGGTAAGACATGGTAAATTTCGCCCAGAACGTCTAGTAGGCTCTGGTGGATTTCCTAGTTCCCATACATCCTTTGTCATTGCTACTACTACGGCTATTTACCTTAAGAATGGTGTATCAGATCTCTTTATCTTGTCCTTAGTATTCTCTATAGTTGTTATGTATGATGCATCCGGTGTTCGATTACAGGCAGGAAAACAAGCTCAAATACTTAATCAAATTGTGGAATATTTTACGAAGAAAAATATTCCTGTTCAAATAACGCGTAAAGAAGCGCTTAAAGAGTTATTAGGACATACACCTGTGGAGGTATTTGGTGGTTTAATTCTTGGTATTCTCGTAGCCTATATTCAGTTTTATTATATTTATAATGGTGTACTATGAGCAGTAAAGAACGGTTAGATATACTCCTTGTCAATCGAGGACTTTTTGAAAGCAGAGAAAAAGCAAAAGCCGCTATCATGGCGGGACTTATCTTTATGGATACTACGCGCATTGATAAAGCAGGCACAAAAGTACCTGTTGATGCTAATATCCTTGTAAAAGGCAATACCTTGCCGTATGTAAGTCGTGGTGGACTTAAATTGGAAAAAGCTATCCAAATATATCCTATCGATTTACAAGACGCTGTCATGGTTGATATAGGTGCTAGTACAGGCGGATTTACTGACTGTGCATTACAAAATGGCGCCTCTAAAGTGTTTGCCATTGATGTGGGATACAACCAATTAGCTTGGAAACTACGTCAAGATTCGCGTGTTATCAACATGGAAAAACAAAATATCCGTACGGTTACACCAGAGCAATTAGGTGAACTTGTAGATTTTATTTCTATTGATGTAGCCTTTATTTCGTTAGACAAAGTTCTACCAGTTGCTACCACCTTATTAAAAGATACGGGATCACTTGTTGCCTTAATTAAACCTCAATTTGAAGCGGGCAAAGAAAATGTTGGTAAGGGTGGTATAGTACGAGATAGTAATATTCACAAAGAAGTTTTACACCGAATACTACAAGTTGCTTATGACTGTGGATTGTATATCCATGGTTTAACCTTCTCACCAATCAAAGGAATGGAAGGAAATATTGAGTTCTTAGGTTATTTTAAAAAGTACGAAGAAGGAGCTTTAACTATTAACGATGAATTAATTGATGCAGTCGTTACTGAAGCTCATTCATTATAGGAGATTACTATGCGTATCGGATTCTTCCCGAATATGGGGAAAAGCAACATTATGGCAGTTCTAAAAATGGCTGCTCATATTTGTAAAGAAGAAGGTATCGAAGTATTTTTGCCAGATGATCTCGAATCAGATGCACCTGCACGAGTACTTAAGATTCCAAAAACTCATATTGTAAGCCGTCCAGAAATCTTTAAACAAATAGATATTGCTTTTAGTTTTGGTGGAGATGGTACAATCATCCATTTAGCACGACAAATCTATCCGTATAATGTACCAGTGTGCGGTATTAACTTAGGTGAACTAGGATTCTTAAATCAAATAGAAATTCACCAAATGCAAAGTCATATAAAACGTATAGTTCAAGGTGACTACAAAATAGAAAGCGCGGTCACTTATATGCTTATATTGACCGTAATGATGGGAAAGAAGAAGAGTTAGTACCAATTATTAATGAAATTGTTATCACTCGTGCAGAACCGGCAAAAATGGCACGAATTCATATGTCTGTTAATAATCAACATACTCAAATGTATCCATCTGATGGTTTAATCATTTCTTCTGCTACAGGTTCTACGGGATATAATTTATCTGCTGGGGGACCTATTATGAAACCAGATAATAGATCTATTATAGTTACACCAGTAGCACCACATCTAATTCAAGGTGTATCTCTAGTATTAGAGGAGCATGATACGATTCAAATTACAATGCCTGAGCGAGAACCACAATTACACATTTGTATTGATGGTACTTTTGACTTTACTTTTACAAATAAAGAAACTTTACATATAAGTTCCAATCCTGTTTACTGCTTATTTGTACGATTCAAAGATCAATGTTTCTTTGGTACATTATTTAAAAAATTAGCGTCTCGTAGAGACGAATTGTTATAACCATAATCTCAAGTGGGGTGGTTTGCGTGATTAACATTAACAATGCTGTTCAATTTCAACATTTAATCTGGGATCGGTCGATGAAAAAAGCCAAAGTAGTAGTTGATGCTACATGTGGCAATGGCCATGATTTATTGTACTTAGCCAAAACGTGCACAAAAAGGATGTCATTTATTTGGTATCGATATCCAAATGAAAGCCATCAATAGTAGTAAAGAACTACTAAAGACTAATGATATTGCACCTGATGTAAGTCTAACCTTTATTCATGACTCTCATGATCTAGCCTTAGCTCATCAATTAAAAGATGAGGTTATCGATTTAATGATTTTTAACTTAGGTTATTTGCCTGGTAGTAATCATAAAGTTATAACTAAACCGCATCAAACTATAGATGCCATAGATAAGGGGTTACAAAAGTTATCTAAGTCAGGAGTTATCACAATTGTTGCTTATCCTGGAACGCCTGAAGGGATGGAAGAAATGCAGTTCCTCACATCATATTTATCAGATTTAGAACAGAAATTGTATAATGTATGTCATTGGCATCCAATGAATCAAATTAATAACCCACCAGAATTGTTTATATTACAAAAAAAGATAAATAGCTATATATCTTTATTCATTATGAATAAAACTCATAATAAACATGTAAAAAGCCCCTTTATAGGGGCTTTTATTTATACATGTATATTTTTCAACTTTTTAAATTATTAATTCCCTATAAATAGATGAACCTTATAGGCTAAGCGTTTGTACGTTATCAATATATAGAAAATTAACAATATTTTAAATATTAGTATAATATGCATAACGAGTATGATATATGCGATTTATACCATATATTAATTATGAATATATGGTATAATATTATCAGAAAGATATTATTCTCTTTTATGTGCAAGTTTTAAAAAAGGGAGTTCACAATGAAACGCTATCGCTATAACAAAATTAAAGAAATCGTGCAGTCCAAGGCGATTGAAACACAAGAGGAACTAGCAGCGGCCTTATTAGAAGAAGGTATTGAAGTAACACAGGCTACAGTTTCCCGTGACATTAAGGAATTAATGTTAATCAAAATTCCTACAGGCGATGGACATTATCGTTATGCGTTATCACCTGAGGAAAACGTAGTTTTATCTCGTAGTCGCATTAACAGATTATTCCAAGATTCTTTAATTAAGGTTGATCACAGTCTAAACCAAGTTGTATTACATACAATTCCTGGCTCTGCTCAATCTGTAGCATTTTCTATCGACCATGCAAAATGGACTGAAATTATCGGTACCTTAGCAGGGGATGATACTATTTTGTTAATTGCAAAATCTGAAGCTGAAGTTCCAGCGATTTTAGCGAAAATCCAAGATTTAATGAAGGACTAATCATATGTTAACGCAAATGAGCATTCGCAACTTTGCGTTGATTGAGCAAATGAATATTTCATTTAATGATGGCATAACTATCTTTACCGGCGAAACTGGGGCAGGGAAATCCATTCTTATGGATGCCTTTAGTATCCTATTAGGAGAACGCGCGAGCAGCGAGTTTATTCGTCACGGTAAAGATAGTTTTGTTATAGACGGAATATTTGATATTGCTCATCACCAAAGTATTCAAGAATTATTAGAGTCTAAAAATATAATGGTTGAAGAAGGCCAATTAATTCTATCACGCTCTTTTAACCGTAATGGTAAATCATCGATCTTAGCTAATGATCAACCGATACCATTAAAAGCATTAAAAGAAATTGGTCAATATTTAGCAGATATTCATGGCCAATACAGTAACCAACGATTACTTGATGCTGATACACATCATGAATATTTAGATACTTTTAATCAAGACGGAAAAACTGCTTATAAGGCTTATAGAGAGGCTTATAAAGTCTACAAACAAGCTAAGCAAGAAGTAGATAACTTACAAGAGAATATGTCTGAGCGCGCTCGAGAGCTCGATATGTTACGATATCAAATCGATGAGATTGAAGATGCTGGTTTAAGCATTGGTGAAGACATTTCTATTGCTGAAGAGCTTAAGCGTCTAGATAGTTTTGAACATATTGATAAAGTTCTGGGATCTTGCTATGATGCTTTTTACAATGGTCGTCAGCCTTTATTAGACACGATTAATTCTATAAAGGTTGAGGTGAATGACCTTGTAAAATACGATACAGAATTAAAAGAAGTATCTGAAATGGTTGACTCTGCGTATTTCCAACTAGAAGAAGCTGCACAGTCTTTAGACCGTTACAGAGACACCATCAGCTATGATGAAGAACGCTATAAATATTGTCAAGATCGAGATACTACCATCTATGGGTTAAAGAAAAAATATGGTGATTCCGTAGAAGAAATTTTAGCATATGAAGAAAAGGCTCAAGCACGTTTAGAAGAACTAGAAGGACTTGTATTCGCTCAAGATGAATTAGAAGCTCGTCTTGAAGAAGCGAAAACGATAGCAGAAGAAGCACTCACAGTTTTACACAAGGTTCGACTCAAAAATGCTAAAGTGATTGCTACAGCTTTACATCAAGAATTAGTTGATTTAGGAATGCCTAAGGGTGATATTCAATTCCATATTGAAGAAGGGGAAGAACTATCTTCGTTAGGAGCTAAATCCATTGAAATGTTATTTTCTGCTAATAAAGGGGAACAATTACTTCCGTTACATAAAGTAGCATCTGGTGGTGAGTTAGCTCGTATCGCCTTAGCCTTTAAATCAGTATTCCGTAGTGATACTTTCAAAACCATGGTATTTGACGAAATCGATGTTGGCATCAGTGGTGATATTGCACTTAAGGTAGCAGAAAAAATCCTGAATCTATCTAAAACTAATCAAGTATTTTGTATAACTCATTTACCTCAAACAGCTAGTATTGCAAAACAACATTATCATCTCTCTAAAATAGAGCAAGATGACCGCACAATCTCTACCTTAGCAGTACTAAATGAGGAGGAACGAGTTACTCAGATAGCTTCTATGATGTCTGGTCGAGGAATGTCCACTACAGCTTTAGCTGCAGCTAAAGAACTTATTGACCATTTTAATTGACTAAAATCGCATAATTACATATACTAATAGTATTAAATGAATATGTTGATAGAGGTGCGAGTATTAAGAGTAATCATGAGGAGTAGGCATGCATTGATCCATGATAAAAGGGATGCTTGCCGAAGTTCGATGATTGCAACTCATCGTTCTGGTTGTCTATTTAATAGATAGACAACTGTCATCAATCTTGTATTGGTGGAGTGCTATCATTGAGCTTTTAGTAAGAGTATATATAGCTATATAATCTATAAAGCCAGTGGATGCATCCACTGGCTTTTTTGGAGGTATATATGATTCGAGTAATGGTAAATGGCGCTGGCGGCAAAATGGGTCGTGAAGTGGTCAAAGCTGTACATAACGATCCTGAATTAACATTAGTAGGTGGTATTGACCCAACTAAGGCAGGTGAAGATGTAGGCTCCGTAGCAGGAATCGAACAAGTGGGTATCAAGATGAATGCCTCCATCGATGAGGTTCTCGATACAAATAAACCTGATGTTATCGTAGATTTTACAAATCCAGCTGTTATCTATGAAAACGCTAAGAAAATGTTATCTGCAGGGATTCATGTTGTTATTGGTACTACTGGTTTAACTACAGAGCAACGAGATGAGCTCGATGCAATTGGTCGTGCTAATAATGCTAATTGTCTAGTGGCTCCAAACTTCTCACTAGGTGCTGTTATGATGATGAAAGTATCTGCGGAATTAGCTCCATATTTCCCTAATGTGGAAATTATAGAATTACATCATAATCACAAATATGACGCCCCTTCTGGCACAGCGATTCTAACAGCAAAATTGATTAATGATGCTAAACAAGCCGCTAAGGTAACTGCCGATGAAGATTTAACTCGTGAAAGCTTACCAGGTGCTCGTGGTGCCAAGGTTGATGATGTTACTATTCATAGTGTACGTCTACCAGGTTATGTAGCGCATCAAGAGGTATTATTTGGCGGTTATGACGAAACATTAACTATCCGTCACGATAGCTTAAGTCGTTTATCTTTTATGCCAGGCGTAGTATTAGCATGTAAAAAAATTAGTTCTAAAACAGGTTTAACTTACGGTTTAGAACATTATTTATAATTTTGAGCAAGGAGATTTATCAATGAAAAAACCTAATGTTGCAATTCTAGGTGCTACTGGTGCAGTAGGTGCTGAATTCATTACACTTATTGAAGAACGTAACTTCCCTTACGAAAACCTAAAATTATTGGCTTCTGCTCGTTCTGCTGGTACTGAACTGACTGTAAATGGTAAAACATATGTTGTAGAAGAAGCAAAACCAGAATCTTTTGATGATGTAGATATTGCATTATTCGCTGGTGGTTCCATATCTAAAACTTTGGCACCAGAAGCGGCGAAACGCGGTGCTATTGTTATCGATAACTCTAGTGCATTCCGTATGGATCCTGAGGTTCCACTCGTAGTACCAGAAGTTAATCCAGAAGATATTTTGAAACATAAAGGTATTATTGCAAATCCTAACTGCTCTACAATTATTATGAGCCTTGGCTTAAAACCGCTTCATGATATTTCTCCTATTAAACGCGTTATTGTAAGCACATACCAAGCTGTATCTGGCGCAGGTAAAGAAGGTATTGAAGAGCTTGAGAACCAAGTAAGACAATTTACTGCTGGCGAAGAAATGACAGCAAACTTATTGCCTACAGGTTCTGCACCTAAACATTATCCTGTAGCATTTAACTTATTACCACAAATCGACGTGTTCTTAGACAACGATTATACAAAAGAAGAAATGAAGATGGTTTATGAAACTCAAAAAATTCTTCATGACGAAACTATTCAAGTAGTTCCTACTACAGTTCGTGTTCCTGTATATCGCTCTCACTCTGAGTCTGTATTAGTAGAAACAGCTGAACCAGTATCTGTAGAAGCTTTCAAAGCGGCTTGTGAAAAATTCCCAGGTTTACAACTAAAAGATAATCCTGCAGAACAAATTTATCCTATGCCATTATATACATCTAATCAAAATGATTGTGAAATCGGTCGAATTCGTAAAGACTTGTACAATGACAAAGGTATGAATTTCTGGATTGTAGGGGACCAAATTCGTAAAGGTGCAGCTCTTAATGCATTGCAAATTGCTGAGTACTTGGTGGAAAAACAAGCATTTTAATCTTTCCAGGGGAGGACAGATATGAAAACCTTTGGTCGAGTGTTAACAGCTATGGTGACATCCTTTAATAGTGATGGATCCGTTAATATTGAAAATTGTGTAACTATTGCTAATCATTTATTAGATAATGGTTCTGATGGTCTTGTTGTATGTGGTACAACAGGTGAAAATCCAACTATGTCTAAAGAGGATAAATTAGCTTTATTTACGGCTATTGCTAAAGAATGTGGTCATAAAGGTACAATTATTGCCAATGTTGGTACTAATGATACAAAATCTTCCGTAAATTTTGTAAAAGAAGTCTCTAACATCGACGGTATTGATGGTTTGCTAGTTGTAGTACCTTATTACAATAAACCTAACCAACAAGGCCAATATTTACATTTTAAAGCTATTGCAGAAGCTACTACATTACCGATTATGGTATATAATGTACCAAGTCGTGTTGGGACTGGTATTTTCCCAACTACATTAGTTCAATTACATAATGAATATCCACATGTATGTGCCGTCAAAGAAGCAAGCGGTAACTTGATGATTGCTTCTGAAATCAAACGCTTAATGCCTGGAGATGAATTCATGGTATACAGTGGTGATGATGGTCTTACATTACCAATGTTATCCGTAGGGGGATGTGGGGTAATCTCCGTAGTATCTCATGTAGCTGGTAAAGATATGAATGCTATGATTCAAGCTTTTGAAGCTGGTCATAATCATGAAGCTATTCGTCTCCATCAAGGCCTATCTGAGATTATTAAAGCTATGTTTATCACTACAAATCCAATTCCTGTAAAATATGCAGCACGTAAAATTGGTTTGCCAGTTGGTGAATTTAATTTACCAATGTGTGAGCCAACTGCTGATGAAGCTGCATATATTGATAAAGCATTAACAGAATATTTATAATAATATATAAATAATCATAAAAACCAGTAACTACTATGTAGCTACTGGTTTTATTTTTATATGTCTTTATATTTGTTACTAATCAGTTATAACCTAATAATCAAAAAAATATAATCTGTAAACTTTTTTTATTATGATATAATTGCACTGGAGATAGTATTTTCAACTATACTCTAGTCTACTGTTAATTCATGATAAACAGAAATTTGTGATATTTCGAATCGACCATAAGGCGATTACATTAAAACACAAGGAGTTTAACATGGAACTAACAATGTTAAAAGGTAAAATTCACAGAGCTACTGTGACACAAGCAGAACTTGATTATGTGGGGAGCATTACTATAGATACAGATCTATTGAATGCATCTGGAATACGAGAATATGAGCAAGTTCAAATTGTAAACATTAATAATGGAGCACGATTTAGTACATATACAATTGCTGGCGAAGCCGGTAGTGGTGTTATATGTTTAAATGGCGCTGCTGCACGGCATGTCCAAGTACATGATAAAATTATTATCATGTGTTATGCACAGCTAAATGAAATTGAAGTTGAGAGCCATAAGCCTCTCGTTGTATTTGTAGATACAAATAATAAGATAAGTCATATAAAGAACTATGAGAAACATGGTTTATTAGTTGATCAGAATTAATTCTCTTTGATCGAATTACAGTAGACTGTATAGGCCTATCTTCGTATTTACAATAAACGGAGGAATCATTATGGAACATGTAATTACAATAGAAAATGTACGCAATACGATTAGTAAATGGAAAAAAGAAGGATATTCCATTGGTTACGTCCCAACTATGGGGTTTTTACACGATGGGCATGCATCATTAATAGATCAAGCAAGAAAAAATAATGATAAGGTAATTGTCTCTATTTTCGTTAATCCCATTCAGTTTGGAGAAAATGAGGATTTAAGCACGTATCCACGTGATATCAATAGCGATAAAAAGCTATGTGAATCACATGGTGTGGACCTCATATTTACACCTAGTCCAGAGGAAATGTATCAAGATAAAAAAGCCTTTGTAGATATTCTTGATTTATCTAATACATTATGTGGCATTCGCAGACCAATTCACTTCAAAGGTGTATGTACTGTTGTAGCAAAATTCTTTAATATTATTCAGCCTACAAATGCATATTTTGGTGAAAAGGATGCACAGCAATTAGCCATTATCCGTAAAATGGTTTTTGATTTAAACTTTCCTGTAAATATTATTGGTGTTCCTATTGTGCGTGAACAAGATGGTTTAGCAAAATCCTCTCGTAATACATATTTATCTAGTGACGAACGTAAAGCTGCAACTATACTATATAAATCTATTCAAACAGGAAAACAAGCCATTAAACGTGGAGCTTCTGCTGATAGTATCATTAATACTATGACAGAAATTATAAATACTGAGCCCTTGGCCAAGATAGATTATATTTCAGTTGTAGATGCTAATACTATGCAACCAGTTGAAGAGATTAATGATCCTGTTCTAGTTGCCATGGCAGTATATATTGGCTCTACACGTCTTATTGATAACTTCTCATATGATCCAAATTAGGAGAGAGAAGTTATGAAGCAACTAATAACACTAAATCAACTGATATCCAAATACTTAATGATACTAATCATAGGTTTTTCTTGTATTGCTTATATAGTGCCTTCATATTTTTCTTGGGCCATAGCTTATACACCATTTTTACTTGGAATCGCTATGTTTGGCATGGGACTAACTATTAAATTTGAAGATTTGTGTAGTATTCTCAGACATCCAAAGGATATTTGTATAGGTGTACTGGCTCAATATACAATAATGCCTTTATTAGCTTGGGGAATCTGTCATATTTTTACATTACCTCCAGATTTAGCAATTGGTGTCATATTAGTTGGCTGCTGTCCAGGTGGAACCGCCAGCAATGTCATCACCTATATTGCTAAAGGTGATGTTCCTTTATCTGTAGGAATGACGATTACTTCAACATTAATAGCACCAATTGTAACGCCTTTACTAATTCTATATTTGGGAGGTACATGGGTAAATGTTGCATTACTACCAATGATAATAACTATGGTAAAAGTAATTATAGTTCCTATATTATTAGGTGCAATCATTCAATATGTTTGTAAATCACGGATTAATACATTAACTAGTGTAAGTCCTATTGTTTCTATGATTGCTATCATATTATTAATAGCAGCCATTATAGCCATTAATAGAGATAAACTTTTTAATTTCTGGTTTAGAAACATTACTAGTTGTAGGCATACATAATATACTCGGCATGCTTTTAGGATTAGGTGTAGGATATATACTTAAATTAAGATATGATAAAACTACAGCGTTAGCGATTGAGGTAGGGATGCAAAAATAGTGGTTTAGCAGTCACATTGGCGGCAACAAATTTTGCATTAAATCCTTTAGCAACTCTAGTAGGAGCTATCTTTAGTGTATGGCACAATATATCAGGTGCTATTTTTGCTATGCTACGTAGAGAGAATAGTTTACGTAATATATAAACTTAATAGATACAAGAAAAAACCGGCAACCATAAGTTGCCGGTTTTTTCTCTATTCTATCTCGTACAAGACCAATGACAAGACCTTCAATATGACAATCATCTACAATGATTGGATCGAAATCATCATTTTCTGGTTGCAAACGAATGTGACCATTTTCTTTATAGAAACGTTTTACTGTAGCTTCATCATCGATACGTGCCACAACAACATCACCATTATTAGCCGTATTTTGATGGCGTACAATGAGCATATCACCTTCATACATACCAATATTCATCATGGATTCGCCTTGAACGCGTAGTAAGAAGCAGTCAGAATCACCAGTTAATTGAACAGGTAATGTAAGAGTAGATTCTAAATTTTCTACTGCTGTAATAGGCATACCTGCTTGTACAGTACCAATAAGAGGAACTTGTTTTAAACCAGCGCCTAAGAACTCAAAATTATCAGAACTTGATGTTTCATTACCATCTACAGAAATAGAAGGTTTTGTATCCTCTAGTACTGTAATAGCGCGATTTTTATTAGGATCACGTTTAATATAACCAAACTTTTCAAGAGCATTCAAATGAGATTGCACAGTAGAAGTAGAACTAAGGCCTACATGGGTACAGATTTCTCGAACAGTAGGACAACGATATTCATTATGTAAAGAGTCCTTAATAAAATCTAATATACGGCGCTGTTTTGTATTAATATCTGTAGCAGGGCGTCTCACGATGAACCTCCATAGTCAATGTAATGTCAAAATAATATTAATATATATATGCGTAAAAATTTACTCATTTCGTACTATATAATAAAAACATAAGATAATTACTTATCTTATATATCTATTATAGGCAATTTTAAAAGTTTTTGCAAACATTTGTTCTAAAACACTTGACCGAACATTCGTTCGTGTGCTAATATAAGCATGTAAACAAACAAATGTTCTCAGATATTATGTTCGATGTAAATGTGAGGTATGAGATGAAAAATATATTAATGATGGTAGGAATGTGCTTAACAATCTTGTTCGGTTATAATATGACAAATCCTGTAACAGAAGCAAACACACATGCTATCCGTGAAGTAAAAGTACAAGCAGGTGATACGATGTGGGATATTGCAGCTCGCACAGCTCATAAAGATATGGATGTTCGTGAAATGGTATATGCTATGAAGGAACTCAACAAAATTGATGACTCTGGTGCATTAGTTCCTGGTACAGTTTTAAAAGTACCAGTTAAGAAAAATGATAGTCCTGTTAGAGCTTTGGACTATGTGGCTCAAAACTAAATATATATGGGTATAACCCAAACGAAAAAGCAGCTACTCCATAGAGATAGCTGCTTTTTGTTATCTAATGTATGTTATCATACGATTTATGGATATTATCTTAATCAACTGATTTATAATTATCATCTAAATCGTTTTTCAAAGATAGTAGAAATAGGATTATCCACAAACTTATTGGCTTCATTAATATAACGACGAACCATATTAACACTATGATGACGTGTTTGTCTCATAATATTACGTTCTTCCACACCATAAGCTGCAGCAGTTGTTGCAAAGCCATGACGTAAACTATGGGCTCCATACATAGATGGATCAAGACCAATGAGAGAAACATATTTCTTTACAATTTCTGCAATCATTTTATCGGATATGCCTGTTTTACGAAGTGACATATTTTTAGTAAAACCTCTAAATACAGGCCCTTCAGTAATACCAGAGGCACGTAACCATTGCTGTAAAGCACGTACTGCGTCTAACGGAGAACCCGATAGATGAGGAATCGCTACAACAGCACCTTGACCTTCTTGGTCTGCTTTTGACGATGGTACAAAGATTTCAACACCTTGTGGAGAAAAATGAAGATGTTCTACTGTAATGGCCGCAATTTCACTACGACGAAAAGCGCCCATAAATCCAATTAAGAGAATCGCTTTATCACGTAATAATTGCAACTCAGGCACATCTAGTTTATCCATACACTCTAGAATATCTTCAATGTCTTCTAGAAGAACTGGTGTTTTACCTTGTTGGAAAGTACCTTTTAAACGTCTAATCCCTCGTAAAGCTTGTTTTACTATAGGTGCCATACAAGGATTATCTCTATGACCAGAGGCATTATAATTCTCCGATATGGCGCTAATGCGACGAGATATTGTATTAGCCTTAGCATAATCAGCTAGATCATTTATGTAGTTCACAATTGTTTCTGGTGTAGCTGGAAAATAAGATACCTTTTGATAAGTACACCAATCTACGAAATCGTCCCAATCCGATTCGTAAGCATCAACAGTATTTTCAGCCTTAGATAATAATATGCTTTGTTTTGCTTTCATAGACAACTTAGTGCTATTCATAAGCGCATCATTATTGCGCAAATAGAAATGTTTCTGTTGCTCTTTAGACTTTGACATAGTTCACCCTTACTCTAAAATTATCAATATAATTGTACCATAGATTAGACAGTAATATGCTATAATTAAAGAATATGATAACTAATTCGGGAGAGTTTATAAATAATGACGAAGAAATATATTTTAGTAGGAACTATGCTTGTTCTCTTGGGGACAAGCGGCTGTTCATACATTCCAACAGAAAATATTTCTTATGGTGTATATTACAATGATACAGATCTATCTAATACACCTAAGAATGAATTACAGGCTCGCTTACAAGAGTTAAATAGTAAAATCCCTCAAACTATATCTATTGATATGGGCAATAATAAAAAACAACAAGCTACCTATCATGATTTAGGGGATCCAAATCGATACAGATGCTATGGTAAAAGCTATTTCTACATATGGCTATGAAGATAATATGTGGACACTACTTTCAAATCGATTTAATGCCTTATTCTACGGTTATCATTTTAAACCACAATATAAGCTTGATGAGGTAAAAGGTAAAACCTATCTAAGCGAATTGGCTAAAACAATTGATACGCCAGGACATGATGCATACCTTACCATTGAAAATGGACAAGTTGTATTACACCCTGCAAAAGAGGGTAAGCGTATCGATATTGATGCTACCCTTAAGAAATTAAAAGATGATTTGCAGGCCGGTGATAGTATTAACTCCTTATCTATGGTATTTACTACACAGAATACCGTAAAAGTAAGTGATGCCGATCTAAAACCTTTGAATACGGTATTAGCTTCTTACACTACAGAGTATGATCCTAGTAATGAAAGTAGAACCCATAATATTCAATTAGCATCTGATAAAATAAACGGTACCCTAATTAAACCGGGTGCACAGTTCTCCTTTAACGATGTTGTAGGTGAACGTACTGCAGAGGCTGGCTATGATGATGCACCTGTTATGATTGATGGTAAATTAGTTCCAGGTATTGGCGGTGGCATTTGCCAAGTAAGTTCTACCATATTTAATACAGCTTTACTATCCGGTATGAATATTATCGAGCGTACACCACACTTTGAGCCAGTAGGATATATTCAAGCTGGTCGTGATGCTACGGTAGCTTGGGGCTATTTAGACTTTAAGTTTAGAAATCCTTACCAACAATCTATTTATATCCTTAGTGTTATGAACAACGGAACGTTAACGATCTACATTATAGGTACGGCTCAAGATAAACCTAAAAATGTTTCTATTTCTGTAGGAGACTATGGCGAAATTCCTAACCAGACTATCACTAAGGTAGATCCTTCATTAAAAGAAAAAGAAGTGCAGGAGGGGCATGTAGTTTAACAATGAATACGTATAGAACCATTACCTATGGTAACTGGGTAACGCAAACAGATTCCTTTGAGTCCGTATATGATCCAGTAGATACGATTATTACAATGCCTGCAACACCTGCAGCACCACCAAATCCACCGAAAAAACCGGACAAAAAGAAATCATAATTAAAGATTTTATTAAATATAGCCTAAACTATTGACCATATGATACAAATAGTTTAGGCTATTATTTGAACTATACATGAGAAATGATTTGAATATAGTCTAATATGTAAAAATAGATATCTCAATGACAAAGATATAATTTATCAATTCATTCTCAATAATTATCATTTACTAAAATAGAAGAGGAAGCTATGGACTCAATCTTTACAATTTGATCACTCTGTGATTTTCTATGTACATGAACACCTTGTATATAGTTTTTTAACGCCAATAATGGCAATTATATCTAAAATCACTAGTAATGGCGCATTATGGATTCTAATCGCATTATTATTGATGATTCAAAAAAAATACCGCGTATTAGGCGTAGCCATAATTATTGCCTTAGGATTTGTATTTATCATCGGTGATCAAGGATTAAAACCTAATGTGGCTCGTTTAAGACCATTTGTGGATTTTCCGAATGTTACGGTACCATTAGAGTCAGCTTTACCAAAAGCAACAAGTTTTTCATTCCCATCAGGCCATAGTTTTGGTTCATTTGCATCTGCCATGACCATTTACCTAGGCTTGAGCCAAATAGCGCCTCAGAAGCGATATTTAGGGATTTTAGCATTGGTATTGTCAGTAGTAGTGGCATTCTCTAGAGTTTACTTATTTGTACATTATCCAACAGATGTATTAACAGGCTTAGTATTAGGGATCATCGTAGGGTTCATCGCTTGGAAGTTAGCAAGAGTTGGTTGGAACTGGTGGACTAACCGTAATAATGATGTAGAATACGAACCGTATACATTTAAACGTAAATAAGCTCAATAAGCTAAAAAACTATATAACATAAGAGATTGGGCCATTTAGGCCCAATTTTTCTTATTATAATTACTTCCGATAATATATCGTTATCGGAAGTAATTTAAAACAAAGAAAAACTAGCCTATATTTCTATAAGCTAGTTTATGTAGTTACTCTAAAAAATAACAAGAATGCACTCATTATTAATCAAAGATTCCATTTCTTTAATATATGCAGCTAATAATGGCTCATCTGATAGTGACTTTATCAAATTTAGGGTTCAATGACTATGTGGCCCTTCATAATCCATTAGACCATATTTACCATTAGACTTATAAACAAATAAGTCTTTATAAAATGATGTTATATCGTCATCAAAATATCGGTAATCTGAATAGTTTATAACCTGAATTAGTATCAATCACATATTTTGTTTTTATCGTATGTTGCTGTCGTAACTTTATTTAATACATAATTAGGCTTTTGATGTATCTATACTATCATATACCATCATCAAATAAAAACACCTCAAATCAGCATTAAATATTTGACTCCTATTGAATTCTTTAATACAAAACTACGATCACTTAATCGTTCATAAGAATCATAGTTCAAATAGGGCAACTACTGTTTTGATTTAGAAATCAATAATACCATACTTATGATTTTTATCAGATAGCTATAAAATAATCAAACTCTTTTACCTAAATGTTGTGATTGATGTATATACTGCAGGAATTACTATTGTATTCTCATTGATTCTCATTCCATACAAAGTATTCCTTTTTATCTACTTGTGTAAATAAATACATATGTCATCTGATGGTTTTCTACTATATAGACTTCTCTTCTGAAATATCCAGCTGTTCCCAGTACCATTCCCAGTAAGGTTTTTCTTCATAGTCATCAGTATTAGTAAGTATTAGGTTCAGCTTCACTTATCAGTTAAATATCCATCTTCTGTTACGTATTTTAGTATAACCATCAGCAGGTATGGATTATCAAATACAAATTTTTTTTGATCTTTTCTTAGATTAGTAAAATTTCAATATTTCTTTCCCAACTATCTTTTATAGGGATTAGTAATGATTTGATCACCATTATTTTTGATCATATAAATACCAGTAATCTCCCTTTTTGTCCTAATATTAAATTTTATCATTTGACAGTACTATAGTGATGTGACTACATCATTAATAGCATAGGTACCATTTAGAATTAACTAATTTAAAACCTCCATCCAGTTAAGGCTCTTTACATAGTCAGTAATCAAAATGCATATTCATAGCCTGCAGGTAAAATAAGCTAATGTCAACTTAAATTTACATATCGCTTTTTGACCATTTTCATAAAATGATCCATATACGAAATTCATTAGTAGATCCGTCATATACTCTACGTGCAAAGTTATCATATGGACCGAGTATCCAACTCCCTTTTTTTCATCGACGATAGTATTACCAGCTGGGGATTCTAATGTAATATATTCTTTTGCAGATGTTATATTACATGCAGCCAATGCTATAGCTAATCCTAATATAAATTTTTCTCATATATCTCTCCAGTAATACACAACACAATAATAATTAATTTCATAATACCATATTTAACTCTTTTTAATTAAATGATCCCTTTACATACGCTTACAAATTATAACTATCTAATAAAGAAACTTACTATTTTAAATCAAAAATTATATATTGAAATTTTTTTAGAATTAGGTTGTAAAATAATCATATAAGCTATCTAATTTACTCATATCAACTCTTATGGAGGTATTATATGTGCTGGTGTGATATCGTAAGTAAAAGCCAAAATTGGCAGTTTAAAACATTTAGGTAATGGTATGGAAGGTTCCTTTAAGATTTTTAGCAGAAATCATTTCGTAGGTCTTAGTATTCTTCGTGTATTCGTAAACTGGATTTTTGGCATTTAGACCTTACAATTAAATAGGAATATATAAAAGACGCTTAGTAATCTAAGCGTCTTTTTAATATTATTAAGTTATCAAGCTTTATATATCATATATATCGCTAGATTATATTATTGATATGCTTCATCGCAATCAATATATTCCATAATCAATTGACAGATTTGACCATCTTTATCAAATGCCCAATATACAGGGTATAAACCATCACCAAAGCCAGATTGAATCATTGGTACAGTTAATTCTGTTTCAGGGATGGTAAAGTTAATCCAGTCCCCTTTAGATCGTTGGTATTGAGGATATGCCATAGCATTTAATTGGAATAAATCGCTATAGTAATCATCGTAAATGTTCTTATCCGGATAGTTAGTATGCCATTGATCGTAGAACTTTCTGTAGGTCTCAATTGTTTCAGCATCCACAACTGTAGCAAGACCAGAGTCTACCGGAAAACCGATAAAGCTTTCACCATCATCTAGAATTTCAATATCTTCTGTACCTTTCAAGGCTAATTCGTAGTTTACCGGCTCATTTCCATTAAATATAACGCGGCTCGCTACATAACGATATTGATTTGGTTCCATTTCAATGATTTTAGTTTCCAATAAATACGTGCCTGGTTCCACCGTTCTAATATAGGTATCAGGTTTGCTCGGTAACGTTACCAATGGATCACAGCATGTAATATGACCTGTTGGGAAGTTTACAGTCCACATAGGCAATGTATGTAAAGGAAACCGCACTAACTCTTTACGAGAAAATAAATCGTGATATGGTACAGTAGGTTTTAACTTACCTTCGGAACCTAATCGGTTGAATGTTTGAATCCATTCGCTAGTTAATTTAGATTTATCCATGTTACTCCTCTGCTTCGTATTTACAATGAATATATTCGCCCTCTAATACTTCGTACGTACGCTGTTTTACGTATAATTTGCTTCTACTAAGGTATCTAGCTTTTGAACCATTAGAATAGTCTGCTGGTGCATAATACCGAATACGGTGATGACGCATCATTTTATAGACCTTATCTTTATCCTTTTTAATAGGATCATATACACCTATGGAATGATCCACCATTGGCATTTTACAAAGGCTCATGCAAGGAATATCTGTATCGCTATCCCCAATATAAATCATATTCCGGAACGGCACTCGTTGATTCTCAGGCTTAATATAATCATTAACTCCTGTATCATTAATATCGAGAATCCCTTTTTGTATGCGGAATAAAAATTGTGTTTTATTTGTATAGTTAATGGCTTGAGCTGGCCATACAGCTACGCCCTTATCATCAAACATAAATGCACTAGCGTAGATTTTTGTGAAAGCCCCCTCTTTTGCCATTTCAGTGCCTTCAATCATCTCTTTTAAACCAGAAGAAATGATGTAATGCTCAATGCGTACACCGTGTTCTAAACCATATTCACGAATACGCTCAAACCAAGTGCGAACACCTTCATATAGTTCCACTTGATTCCCATATTCCATAAGCTTTTCTCGAGTTACATAAAAACGGCCCACTGCTTCTTGAATCATCTTGTACATATAAGCCAAGTTATTATCCATATCATTTTTCTTAGCCAGCTGATTAGATTCTTGCCAGAACTGTTTGATTTGCTCTTCATCATAGCCAACAGATTGGATAAAGCCTTGTGCCTGCATATCATCAGGTGTTAAAGTCTTATCAAAATCATAACACATAGCTAGTACTGGCATAGACGATTCAGATGATTGTAATGATGCTTTACTGTCAGTCTTATAGGTGATCATACTCCACCTCCTTGTAATAATACATAAACAATTAAAAGTAGTTTAACTCTCTTATATTCTTGAGGTGACCCAACCCCTTTTGTCTATATTTTACACGATACGTCAACGCTATAGGCGTAAAAGCAGGTCATAATTCTCCTTAAAATAAAGAATCTTGTGTGTAATTTGTATCTACAATCCAGCTTTTTTCCGCACTTTCTTTAATAATTGCTGTTTTTGAAAGTTTTCCAATAAGTAAGCTAGAGTTCGGATCATGTAATAAGCAATTTTGGCGAACTGCAGCCTGATTTGTATTGGCATAACAATAGCGACAAAAATGGCTACAAGTATCATAGGCACCTATATCACCATGTAAATAACAATTACACTCTGGTCTAGCTGGTGTACGTTTCGGTGCTTTTAATTTTACGTTCCAAGCACGTTCATAACAGTCTAGCGTAAAACAGCCCTCTGTATTAACACCTAATTCTTTGAAAATGTCCCCTTCTCCACAGGTTTTAAGTATCATCTGATGAGAATGCTATAGATACTAATTCTTTAATGATCTTCGTTTGAATATCTAAACTCGGTCTATAACCTTCAGGAAAATTATGAGCTACCTTATCAAAGATATCTAAAAAACTAACGATAACTGTATCAGTATAGCCCTTTAAGAACTTTGCCATTTTATAAAAGCTTTCAAAATGAAAATCTATGGTATAGTCATTGGTTAAAATAATTGGATCATAGCGCCACACCATAGACTGAGGATTAAGCTCATTGGAAATATGTTTAAAACCATCTATTATAGACTCATATTGCGGTACATAGGGCTCAATATCACGTCCATAAGGTGTTATCGTCATATGCCAATATTGCCGATACTCTTTAATTTCATTTAGTAATGGTATAAAAGGCAAGGGATTTTTCGTACAAAAAGCAATACCATCTACTACTTCGCGATTAATAGTATAACGCGTTACTTGTAGTGGATTATAAGGATTTCGAACGTCTACGAAACCTTCATGTATACGATTAATCAGCCATTGACCATAAAAGGCAGGTATATCTGTACGTTGTCCAGTTTGTAATATCATAGCGCTGCCCTTTCATTAAACAAAATATAAAAATATTATAACATATCTATCCCTATGTATTTATAGTATAAATGTGATTTTTGCTGTATAGTTTATTCATATTTTTATGGTACTATAAAGATTATAAAATATGAGGAGAACTAACGTATGAACGATATTTTTGAACAGAACCATCCTATGAAGGATGATAAAAATTTATTACATCCTATTGGACAGATCGAGCTCATGATTTTGGAGCTTTACGAGCTAAAGAATTAGAGAGCCCTAAACTTAAATTATGGAGAGATGAACTAACGAGTCATATCTTTGATTCTGATCGCTCTTTACGTATTTTAGACATTGGTTGTGGTGCAGGCTTCTTTAGTATTATCCTCTCTCAACTAGGACATACAGTACACGGCATCGATATTACGCCTAATATGATAGACGAAGCAAATCAACTGGCAGAATCCCTTGATTGTGATGCTACCTTCTCCGTCATGGATGCCGAAAATCTTAGCTTTGACTCCAATACCTTTGATATCGTTGTAGCCCGCAATGTAACATGGAACTTACCACATCCAGATAAAGCCTATGCTGAATGGTTTACGCATCATTCGTCCAGGGCGGTTTTAATCCTCAATTATGATGCGGAACATGCTCGCAATCACTCATGACTTACCGCAATCTGTTCATCATGCCCACGAACACGTAAGTAATGATTTAAAAAGAGCGGTGCCATACTATTTACCATATGCTTGAAATTTCATCCTTTACACGCCCTCAATGGGATAAAGAGCTACTTACAAAATTAGGTGCTAGCTCTGTTACTATCGATCCTACTGTAGGTCCACGTATTTACAGTGAAGAAGATGAATTTTATATTCCTGTACCTATGTTTTTAGTAAAAAGCAATCAAATAATTTTTACATTTAGTATACACTTCTGTATAATTATTCTCGTGAGGGATGTTTTATAAGGAGACTAAATATGGCTCAAGCGGGAGATGTATTTGAAGTTGAATTAAAAAGAATGTCATTTGGATTGGAAATGAAACAAGACATACTATGTCAAGAGCTTCACGATCTGGTGAGGGTTATACCTATACCTTCATGTGATTCACGTAGAATAGGAATATATAACTCTAATAATTCTAATCAAGGATTAGGATATAATCAGTTCAATGTGACATCTGCAGATAACTTTTTAATAATGAAACTAATGATATTATGCTAGCACAGGGGATGTTCTGAAGCTGGAAGCCAATATGCAAAACAATTCTCTATCCAAAAATAATTTACGACGATTAGGTGAATGGTATCAATATACTAATGCAAGACCAGGTGATATCGTTAGAGTTTCTTGGTTAATTCTACTGATATAACTCTAGAATTAATTCACAATTAATACCTTTAGTATTTAAGGAAAAACATCCCTTTCTTAATTTAATATTAATAAAAAAAGTCATCAGATCATATTGATCTGATGACTTTTTATAATAATATCGGACACTTCATTTTCCATAAAGTTTTCAAAAGAATTTACAGGTGCAATATCAATATAGTATGTAGAATAATCACCTTTTTCATGCCAAATCCTTACAGAATCAACATCTTTTTATTAACCAATCACGAGTAACAGGTACACGCTCATCTAGGCCTAATACATCTACTAATAACCATTGTCCTAAAAGCAGATTGTCCATATGGATTACCCGTTAATGGATCAATTTCAGTTCTACTGCCAGATTGAAAAGCTTTATGTCTTTCTTGAGTTATAAGTGCAGGAATAGTCTTGCCATTTGGTAATACTAACTTAAATCTAATCTCTGGTTTATTTTCTTTGGCACCTTTATAACTAGATTGAGTCTCTTCAAAGTCAAAAATATTATTTATAAAGAAATGAGGATATCTTTTTATGAAACTCTCTAGGAATTGGTATATAAACCTCGTTTTAAAGGTCGTAATTTTGTAGAGCCTCTACTTTTTTTGGAGTAGCATTCCAAGCATTTAACCCTGACTTTGGTTCTACCTCTTTATGTTTATAGGAGTATAGTGGTAAATATGCTTCTTCATAAATTGTATCCTTAGCAATAAAAGCTTGCTGTTGGAGCAATATGTTCTGGATCTAAAAGCTCTAGCTATTTCTTCACATACATTATTAGGCTTTTGATTTAAACTGATCATAAGCATTAATTAAGAAAAGTAAACGGATCTTGTATAATATCAACCTTTATTTTCATCTATAACAGTAGTATCAGGTTCATCTATACTAAAAACATTGCCAAATTTGACTATCTCCATAAAGTAAATTTATATTTTTAATACCATCACTCCAACTTACTGAAGTTCCAATATCTTTTATATCTTTAATATTATCAATTCAATCAATGGATATGCACACTCTTGTATAACTAATTTACCAGCATCTCTAGTAATATAGTGATATATATTTGATGACTCATTAAGTCCAAGTCTATTATAATCACTAATCATTCTTTTATTTTTTTATTGTAGATATAGTGTATACTAAGTCAGCCAAGTTATTTTTATAACTCATTATTTCATCTTGATAGCGCTTTAACTGCATTACTTTTTGATAAGATGGAGTACTATGCATCCAAGTTTTCAAACCAATGCCTATTCGTTCGCTACCAAAAACAGATAATATATCATGAGGTGTATTCCCAATATCAACATTTTCACTTTTAAAAACCTTAGCATAAATTGTTTCCTGAAATTTAGAATCTAGATATGGAATAGGTTCACCTTGTTTTTGTCTGAATAGATTAGACATAGCACCATATACTGTAAGGAATTTTATATATTCATCCTGTTGTTCTTTTGTATATTTTTGCCAAACGGACATATACACCTCATAGATTATAAAGTAACAATAGAGTAAAACTCACCTTTTTTTATTCTTACCCACAAAATTCAAATATTTTTTTCGTCAGAATAAATTTCGATATCTTGTTTCTCTTTTATTGTTCTACCTTTATTAACATTATCTACATAATTTTTGTAGTTCAGTTATGGAATCTGAAGTATCAACTAAATAAGCCTCTCCATCATATCTACCATTCATATTTGTATATAATAAAAGCATTAGATTTCAATCTTTTATTTCTAGCTTTATTTTTAATACTTAATGAATCAGCTATTTTTGCAGACTATCCGTTTTATAAGAGGAACAACTACACTATTACCAGCCTGTTTATATAGCTGACCATTAGAAACCTCTTTAGGCAGTTTAAAATCCTTTGGATATCCTTGTACATTAAATGTTTCTTTTTGGTGTTAATTTTCTAATACGTTTATTATGGGTTAATATTAAAGGAACATTATGTCCGCCCATGCCCATATTAGCTGTTAAAAGTAGGAACAACTCCACTTTTTATTCTCCCGAACATATTGTCTTCGCCATTGATAAATGCTGGCAGAGCTTTTAATATTTTCTTCTAGTTCCTTATAAAATGTTGGATTTTTTCAGCACTATAATAGAAGTATTCATCTTGTTCACCATCAAATTCAATTACATCCAATAATTTACTAGTTAGTTCAATCTCATCAGGAATCTAAAAGGAGTCAAATTGAGTTTTACTAAGAAACCCTACTATATAAATACGCTCTCTATTTTGAGGAATATTCCCATAATCTTTACCATTCAAAACTTTCCACTTTATATGATATCCAGTGGTAGTTAAAAGCTTCTTTTATAACTTTAAAAGTTTTACCATGATCATGAGATACCATATTTTTTTACATTTTCAATAAATATAGCTTTAGGTTTCTTTGCTTGGATTATTCGAAGTAATTCAAAAATAAATCACCACGTTCATCCTTAAAGCCTTTTCTATAACCAGCAATACTAAAAAGGCTTGACAAGGAAACCCTCAACTATTACATCTAAATTATCAGCTTTTATATCTTCAGGTTGTACAATATGTATATCTCGAGTTTATCTAAAAATGTCTCAGGAAAATTTAATCGATATGTAATATTCGCATTTTTATCAAATTCATTGGCATACACCACTCTGAACTTGTTGGTTTGTTCAAAACCCAACTCAATCCCACCGACACCACTAAAAAATCGCTATTGCAAACTTATTAGTGTCTTTAGAACTTACAGAATCAGTCATGTATTTCATTCCTATCTATTTAAATTACAAAAAGCAGAAATATATAGTATTTTATTTTTGAATAATAAATACAACTTATCTACTATAAAATATTATTTCTTATTATCCTTGATGATAGAGTCATCAAAGCTATAGGTTGTTATAAATTTTGTTTTAGGATTTTTTCGCATTTGCAATATCTTCTAAATATTTGTTAGAAAGCTACTTGAGATCCTTCTTATACGCATCAGCCAATGTTTGTAAGTTATTCGCATCGCTTAACCGTTTAAAGGTTTGATTCATAAATGTAATAGTATCTGTTTTTGAATCATAAACAAGATTAGTATTTGGTATGTCCCTAATATCCATCTTGATTGTATTTAAATTTGAGCTATCTGCGTTACCTATTACATCATTAGCACTCATTACGATTGTAAGGGCTGTAATATAATTTAGACGAGCTCCTTTATATCCCCTACCATTTGGGTAGATTCTATACAGGTCGCTTTTCAGGCGTCGTATATTGATAGTTATAAGCTTTCATATCAGCTGTATAAATCGTCTTACTATCGTTACGAGCCTTTACATTAAGCGTAAAGATTGGTGTATCTAGCACTCACTACATTTTGAACGGTATAGCCTGAGTAAGCAATCCATTCCCCTTCAGGTCCTTTAGACTGAGAAGATGCACTATCACTACTACAACCAACCACCATCAATAAAGCAACTAAGGCGATACAGAGTGAAAGGTATTGAAGTATTCTTTTTAGCATAGCAGTACCTCGCATACAAACCTATATTATATAAATACGAACCTAAATAGTACTACAATAGACAATAAAGTTAATCAATTATAGATATAGTTTTTACTAAAATATTAGTTACTGAAATACGCTTGAGCCTTAGTAATTTCTGCACGAAGTTTTTCTTCATCAATAGTAAGCAATACTTTGTCTTTCATAAGAACTTTGCCGCCTACAATCGTAGTATTTACGTCAGAGCTGTTTGCAGAGTATACAAGTGCCGCTAAATCGTTATAACGAGGCATCCAGTGCATACCAGATACGTCATATAGCACGATATCTGCACGATAGCCTTTCGCTAATACACCAAGATCAGTATAACCAAGGGCTTTTGCGCCTTCTACAGTGCCCATATGCCAAGCTGCTTGTGCAGGAATGGCTTTAGGATCGTAGAGACGTGCTTTGTGTAAGGTAGCAGCAAGGCGTACTTCTTCGAGCATGTCCGCATTATTATTAGATGCAGAACCGTCTGTACCGAGACCAACTGTAATCCCTTTAGCAATCATTTCAGGCACTGGTGCAATACCACTTGCTAATTTAAGGTTAGATTGTGGATTATGAGCAACAGCTACATTGTTTTCTGCCATAATATCCATATCTTCGTCTGTTACATGAACACAGTGTGCAGCTAATGTAGTATTCCAGAATAACCCTAAATCATACATATGAGCAATTGGTGTCTTACCAGTAGCTTTTATAACATTCTCTACTTCCCCTTTTGTTTCGGACAAGTGCATATGAATGCCACAATTTAGTTCATGAGATAAAGCGATAACCTTTTCCATGTACGCATCTGGACAAGTATATGGTGCATGCGGTCCAAGTAATACCTTGATACGGTCATTATCAAAGCCATTCCATGTGCGGAATAAATCAGCATTTTCAACTAATGCTTGATCTGCTGTTGGGGATACACCTGCTAAACCACGAGATAGTACGGCGCGAATACCCGTTTCTTTTACTACCTCAGCAGTAGTATTCATAAAGAAATACATATCGCTAAATGTTGTAGTACCAGAACGCAGCATTTCAGCAATGCCAAGTTGTGTGCCATAACGTACATACTCGTCATTAAGCTTGGCCTCAGTTGGCCAAATAGCCGTTTCTAGCCAGTCCATGAGCTCAAGATCATCTGCATAGTTTCTAAATAAACCCATTGCAATGTGCGTATGTGTATTAATAAGACCTGGAGCAGCCAATTGGCCATTCCCATCTAATACATCCTTAGCAGACTCTTTAGCCTTTTCTACTTCACTATCCTTTACAATAGATGTAATAAAGCCATTTTCAATTTCAATGGCATGATTCTTGAGAACGCCCTCGTTAGTTAAGACGTCTACATTGGTAATCAATAAATCAGACATAAGCTTCCTCATAGGTATAACCGAGCTAAAATAGCTCGGTTATATTTGGTTAATTAATTTACTTTTGTTAGGTAATCGATTTGTTCTTGTGTTAAAGAATCTAAGTCATAACCCATGGAGTTCAATTTAAGTTTTGCAATTTCCGCATCTAATTCATGAGGCAATACATATACCTTAGGGTCCATATCTTTACCATTATGTAAAATATGTTCTGCTGCAAGGGCTTGCATAGCAAAAGATAAGTCCATAATTTCTGCAGGGTGACCATCACCAGCTGCAAGGTTAACAAGGCGACCTTCAGCTAATACGTAAAGCTTGCGACCATCTGCCATAGTATAGCCTTCGATGTTTTGACGAACACGTTCATGACTTACTGCAAGTTCTGTAAGATCAGCTACGTTAACTTCACAATCAAAGTGACCAGCATTACACAAAATAGCTTTATCTTTCATTACTTCGTAATGTTCTTTCACAATTACATCTTTACAACCTGTTACAGTACAGAAAATATCCCCTACTTTAGCAGCTTCAATCATAGGCAATACTTTGAAACCATCGAATACAGCTTCAATCGCTTGATTGGATCTACTTCTGTTACATATACATGAGCACCAAGGCCTTTTGCACGCATAGCAACGCCTTTACCACACCAACCATAACCAGCAACAACCACGTTTTTACCTGTTACTGTTAAGTTTGTAGTACGCATAATACCATCCCAAACGGATTGGCCTGTACCATAACGGTTATCAAAGAGATATTTACAGTAGGAATCGTTTACTGCAATCATAGGGAATGTCAATTGTTTAGCATTCTCTAATGCATATAGACGATGTACACCTGTTGTAGTTTCTTCACTACCACCTAACAAACGTTCTTTTGCATCTTGGCGTGTTGTGTGCAACAAGTTTACCAAGTCACCACCATCATCGATAATAATATGTGGTTTATGATCAAGAGCCTTGTTAAGGAAGTTGAAATATTCTTCCTCAGTACAATCATACCAAGCATATACAGTTAGGCCCATATCAACGAGACCAGCCGCAACATCGTCTTGCGTAGATAATGGATTGGAACCAGTTACGATAACATCAGCACCACCGCGTTTTAATACAGTAGCTAAATATGCTGTTTTAGCTTCCAAGTGAACACTTACAACAATAGTTTGACCTTTGAAAGTTTGTTCTGCTTCAAAACGATCGCCCAATGTATTCAATGTAGGCATAAAGTTAGAAACCCAATCAATTTTTTTTACGGCCTTCTGCAGCTAAATTAATATCTTTAATTAAAGATTGCATAATAACTCCTTTTACTAATATGAGTTGATATAGTTAAAATAAAGATTTGATAGTAAACCCAATTGGATTTGTTTTGTTATTTAGATTCTACAATTTGACGTAGCTTATCAATAGACTCTTCATAGTTTGGTTTTAAAAACACCTTCTTCAGTAATGATAGCAGTCACTAGTTCATGTGGTGTAACATCGAAGGCTGGATTTAGTACATCAATACCCTTAGGTGCTGTTTTGAACACCATGTAACGATGTTACTTCATAATCATCGCGCATCTCAATAGGAATATCGCTACCATTTTCTAAGGTAAAGTCAAATGTACTATACGGTGCTGCCACATAGAATGGAATGTTATGAATTTAGCTAACACAGCCACACCATAAGTACCGATTTTATTAGCTACATCACCTTTTAGTAGTGATGCGGTCTGCGCCACGATAACTGCATCAATAAGGCCATGTTGCATCGCATAGCGACCATATTGTCTGTTTCTAATGTTGCAGGAATGCCATCCTCATGTAGCTCAAAATGCAGTAAGTCTAGCACCTTGTAATAAAGGTCGTGTTTCATCCGCATATACTCGTTCCAATTGACCATTTTCATGAAGCTTTACGGACAACACCCAGTGCTGTACCTAGACCACCTGTAGCTAATGCACCAGCATTGCAATGGGTTAGAATACGAATATTCTTTTGACCTTCAAATAAAGTTGCCCCTGCTTCTGCCATACGACGATTCAAAAGATACGTCTTCTTCATGAATAATATGGCTTCCTTCGTAATGAGGGTCTACCACATCACTCATAGAGGACATGCTTTCAACTTGATCTTTTACAAAGAAATCACCTGATCTACGGCCCAAGCTAAAGTTAATTGCTGTAGGCCGAGTTTCTTTAAAGTCTCACTAAATTCATATAAGCTTTGTAGTTGTTCACTAAACGGAGCCTCTAAACGACCTGCTTCCATGCAGCCTAAAAATGAGACCATAACTAGCTGCCTACACCAATGGCAGGTGCCCCACGAACGCGAAGCATTTTTAATAGCCTCAGCCACTTGACGCCAATCACGTGCAATGAACATAAGTAATTTCAGTAGGTAATTTAGTTTGATCTAATAGCACTAGCGTATCTTTACGCCATTCAATATTAATCATACATTCTCCTTCGATGAACTATTGCGTATCGTTATGAACGGATTATAGTTTAAAGCCACCATATTCATGCATGCGATTATGCGCATCATAACGAGCATCTACATCGATTACATCAATAGCACCTAAAATGAGAGCTTTAAGCTGAGCTGCCATGTCGCCCATCATTTCTACCACTTCACTATGTGTTAGAGCAGATTCAGAGATACCTGCTGCATAGTTGGTAATCATAGAAATCGTAGCATATGCCATTTCAGCTTCATTAGCTAAATTTACTTCAGGTACATTTGTCATGCCTACCGTATCCCCACCAAGCATATGGAACATTTTAATTTCCGCTGGTGTTTCAAAGCGTGGACCTTCTGTACATACATAAGTACCACCATTGATGAACAGACAAACCTTGTTCAGTACCAACCTTTTGAAAGAATATCACGCAGTTCTGGACAATACGGATTTGTTACATCCAAGTGTGCTATGGACGGTCACCACCTTCATAGAATGTAGTGATGCGGTTTTAGTAAAATCTAAGAACTGATCAGTCAAAAACGAAAATGACCTGCTTGAAAGTTTTTCATTTAAAGAACCTACAGCTGTCGTAGAGATACTAAATGAAACGCCTAATTTTTGAGGCCCCAAATATTAGCACGATAGTTAATTTTGTGTGGAGGAATTGTATGATCTTTTGCCGTGACGAGCAACAAAGATTACTGTTTTTCCCGATGGTATGTACCTTTGTACATAATCTATTTCACCATATGGTGTCATTATGATTCTTCATGAATATTTTTCAAAGATGGACGGATCATAAACACCAGTACCACCAATTATGCCAATTGCACTCATTGTGACCTCCTATTATTAATAACTCTTATCTTTTATTTTCTCATAGAATACAAAAACAGGCTATAGGAAAAACCATATAGCCCTGTAATTTTTTTAAAGGTTATTTAATTCTTAATAGTAATTATTGTAAGGGACCTTTTGGTTCGAACATATCTTGTAGTTCTTCACGACTAAAATGATACTTTTCATTACAGTAATGGCATACAAGTTCTGTTACTTCATCTTCCAAAATAGCCTGTTTATCTTCTTCTCTTAATGTCATAAGTACGGCACCAAAAGCGATCGCGTCCACAACGACATTGGAAGTGAATTGGTTCATTATATACTTTCATTCACAGTCAAGCCATCAAGAACGCGTTCCATCAGGCCTTACCATCTGGATGAGCTTTTTAAATATTCTGTAATAGGACCAAGTTCATTAATATTCTTTTCTACTTGTGCTAATCGCTTCGTCTGTAGCATCTGGTAAAAGCTTGTACGATAAAAGCCACCAGCTACAACTGTATGATAATCTGGGCTCTACCAATACACCTAAGCTAATAGTAGAAGGTACTTGTTCAGAAGCATATAAATAGTAAGCCAAATCCTCTGCTACTTCACCACTTTGAATTGGACCTGTAGAGGTATAATCTTGTGCTAGTTGAGTAAAACGAGTAACTTGTACTTCACCATTATGACCAACAGCAGCACCTACATCAAGCTTACCAGCCTCGTTTTAAAAGGTACATCTACATGTGGCTCATCCACATAGCCACGAACCGTATTATCTGCAAAAAGCATCTACGTGAACAACTCCTAGACGGACCATCACCTTTAATACGCAAACTTACATTTTCATGGTTTTTAAAAATCACCAGCTAATAAAAATAGCCCCAGTCATAGCGCGACCTAAAAGCGCCGTTGCGACAGGCCACAAATCGTGACGTACGCGAGCTGTTTCAACAGTATCTGTTGTTACTGCTAAAGACATACGGACCCCTTTCGCGGGTCGTAAAACGTTTTTATATAATCCATTCTATCATTCCTTATTATTAATTAAAGTTTAAAAACGCACTTATAAGTGCTTATATAGTATATCATGTCATGGATTTATTTTTCAAATTATAGAGAATATATGTTCGTCTAGATTACTTTTTCAATGTAAAAGGAACATATTTTCGATATTATAAAAAACACTCAGCATCATAAGACACTGAGTGTTTACTATGTAATTATTAGAATTGATCGATAAGGTTAACCATTTCAATAGCGCCCATAGCACAGTCGTAACCTTTATTGCCAGCCTTAGTACCAGCACGTTCAATAGCTTGTTCAATATTTTCAGTAGTTACTACACCGAACATAACAGGAACACCAGTTTCTAAGAAACATGAGCAATACCTTTAGCTACTTCATTACATACATAGTCATAATGAGTTGTAGCACCACGAATAACAGCACCAACGCAGATAACTGCATCGTATTTACCAGATGAAGCAGCTTTTTTAGCGATCAATGGGATTTCATAAGCACCTGGTACCCAGATAACAGTGATATCCTCTTCTTTTACATCGTGACGCAATAAGCAATCTTCAGCGCCACCAATTAATTTGGATGTAATGAACTCGTTAAAACGAGAACCGATAATAGCAAATTTTTTACCGCTACCTAATAAATTACCTTCTTGAACCTTCATTATGTTGACCTCCTATATTCCATTAAAGGAAATTCTTATGTGACGAGCAATTTGTTAAATAGAACTAAATAATTAGTCTTCTAACATATGACCCATTTTTTCTTCTTTTGTCTTTAAGTACCCTGCATTAAATTTATTGGCTGCAATAATGAGCGGTACCCGGCTAGTTACATCAATCCCCCAATGCTCTAAGCCATGGCGTTTTTCTGGATTGTTTGTCAACAATCGAATACTCTTAATACCTAAGAAACGGATAATTTGAGCAGCCAAGGAATATTCGCGCATATCTGCAGGGAAGCCTAATTGTTCATTTGCCTCTACAGTATCTAAACCTTGCTCTTGTAAAGCATAGGCTTTAATTTTATTTGTTAAACCGATACCACGGCCTTCTTGACGCATGTATACTACAACGCCTTTACCTTCTTTTTCGATGGCACGTAACGCATTATCTAATTGTTCACCACAGTCACAACGTTTAGAACCGAATACATCACCTGTTAAACATTCAGAGTGAATACGTACAAGAACATCGTCACAGTTTTGTACATCACCTTAACAATAGCTAAATGTCTTTATGATCTAAATCATTTTTGAATACAAAAGATATTAAAGTCACCAAATTTAGTAGGTAGTTTAGAACAAGCACCGAGTTCTACCATATCTTCATGTTGTTTACGATACTCAATAAGTTCTGCTACAGATGCAATTTTAAGATTATGTTCTTTAGCAAATTGTAATAGATCTGGCAAACGAGCCATATCGCCATCATCTTTTGTAATTTCACAAATAACAGCTGCCTCTTGTAAGCCTGCTAAGCGACAAAGGTCGATAGATGCTTCTGTATGGCCTTGGCGTACTAAAACGCCACCCTCTTTATATACTAGAGGGAATACGTGACCAGGACGACGGAAGTCTTCTGGTTTAGCATTAGGATCTAATAATTTTTGAATTGTATAAGCACGTTCTGCGGGAGATACGCCTGTTGTAGTATCTACGTGGTCAACAGTAACGGTGAAAGCAGTTTCATGGTTATCTGTATTTTTGGCAACCATTGCAGGAATGCCAAGCTTTTCTAAGGCTTCACGACGCATAGGTGTACATACGATACCACGTGCGTATTTAACCATAAAGTTAATATTTTCTTGTGTAGCAAACTCTGCAGCGATGATAAGATCACCTTCGTTTTCACGGCTTTCATCATCAACAATAATAACAGGTTTACCAGCTTTAAGGTCTTGTAAGACCTCTTCAATTGAATGTAATTGTTCGCTCATAGGAACGCTCCTTACTTTTATATAAATCCATTCTCTACTAAGAGGGATTGCATAGATTTCTTAGGTTTTTCTTCGGTAGGTTCACTACCGAGATTCATAAAATGACGAATATATCGACCAGCAATATCCGTTTCTAAATTAACCTCCGTACCAATATGAGCAGAACCTAAAATAGTTTCGCCCAACGTATGAGGAATGATAGATACGGAAAAGCTGCTGTCCGTTCGTCGCATAATTGTGAGGCTAATACCATCGATGGTAATAGATCCCTTATAGATGACGTAATCCATGACAGATTTAGGGGCCTCTACGGTAAAGATAATGGCATTGTCCGTTTGTTCGCGATTAATGATGCGTCTGTACCATCTACGTGACCTGCCACAATGTGACCACCAAATCTACCGTTAGCGAGCATAGCCCGTTCTAAATTGACTGGTTGATGGACTTTTAAATTTGTGAAAGTAGTCATCTTAATCGACTCTGGCATTACATCTGCGGTAAATACGCCATTCCCAATCGTTGTAGCCGTCAAACATACACCATTAACAGCTACGGAGTCACCTATTTTTAAATCACTAAATATTTTATTCCCCCGAATTGTAATAGCTAAGGATTTAGGGCCCTTTTTAATGCTCTCTACACGGCCGATTTCTTCAACGATTCCCGTAAACATAAGTGCCCCTCCTTCCTTGACGATACGCTTCGATGCGAATGTTATTATCTAATATTTTAGTCTTTGTAAAAGTTAACTGTGGAGAAGATTCTAAACTTTCAAAGCCACGACCACCTACAGCAGGTGTAGCCTCAGTACCACCGATAATTGTATTTCCTATGTAAGTTACAACTTTATCAAAATTCATCGTTTCTACAAAGGAGCTAATGATAGCTGAACCACCTTCAACAAGAACTGAGGTATAACCTAGTTCACCAAGTTTAGTTAAAATATCATCAATGGATAATTTTTTTAATATCGATAACAATATCAGTGCTCTTACTTTTACGAGTGGATATAGATTCGACAACCGTAACAATGGCACCTGCGTTTTCTAAAGCTTGAATTCGATCCTTTGGACAACCTGTAGATACAAATATATGTACCTTGCGAGTATCTACATCAAATACATGACTTGTGGTAGGGTGTTCTACCCTAGACTATCTAAGATAATTACATCAGGCTGATGAACATGAATCGGTTCATCAAGTATGCTTGTATCTACTAAAGCCTCTGATAATTCAGTATCAGTTAAACGACAGTTTAATTGAGGATTGTCTGCCAATATTGTACCAATGCCAATGAGCATAGCATCATGTGTGGCACGCAGTACATGTCCATCTCGGCAGGGAGGACTCATTTGTAATCCATTGAGATTGACCTGTAAAAGTAGCAATCTTACCATCTAGTGACATGGCACTTTTAATAGTTACAAAAGGTTTACCTGTCTGTATATATGTAAAGAAATGTTCATTTAGTTCAGCACATTCCTCACTACATACGGGGCAAACAACCTCTATGCCTGCTTCACGGAGTAAATCCATGCCCTTTCCAGATACTAGTGGATTAGGATCTGTACTACCTACTACGACTTTAGCTATGCCAGCCTCGATAATACGCAGCGCACAAGGTGGAGTTTTACCATAATGAGAGCATGGCTCTAATGTTACATATAAAGTAGCACCCTTAGCATTATCACCAGCTTGGTTTAGGGCATGAACCTCAGCATGAGCTGTACCAGCTTTGTGATGATAACCTTCACCTATTATTGTATTGTCTTTAACCACTACGGCACCCACCAAAGGATTTGGCGAAGTGTGACCTGTGGCTAATTTTGCCAGTGCAATGGCGCGTTTCATATATGCTACGTCATCCACCATATCACCTCAATAAAAAAAGGACTATATACATAGTCCTTGGGTAATCATAAATACGCACGTCAAATATGCCTCGTCTTTTCTCATCCAGACTATACTGTCGGTATCGGAATTACACCGATTCATACCTAAAAGGTTCGCGGACTATACCGCCGGTAAGGAATTTCACCTATCCCCAAAGACTCATCTATTTTGTTTCTGAATTAATAGTAACACTTTTATTAACGTTATGCAACAATAAGAGTTTTGTATTGAGAAAAGATGTTAAATATATAACCTAGAGTAAAATAACTATTATTATATTTCTATTTTTATTAGATTGAAAAATATATTATAATAACAATATAAACATATATATTATGTATACATAAAAATAGTAACATTTATCACATAATTACACTACAAAGAGGGTCTAATATAATATATATGGTTTTTGAGAATTACACTCAATTGATAGTATTTATTAAATATAGGTGATAATATGGCAAAAACGAATTTCTGATGTACTTATAGAAGTCTTAGCCAATGCGGGTATCGAACGCATTTATGGTATCACTGGCGATAGTTTAAATTCTGTAAACGATAGTTTACGTCGCAATGGTAAGATTGCTTTTGAACATGTTAGACATGAAGAAACAGCAGACCTTTTGTGCAGGTGCAGAAGCTTCTTTAACTGGAAAACTTACAGTTTGTGCAGGTAGTTCTGGTCCTGGTAATTTACATTTGATCAACGGTCTCTTCGATTGTCATCGCAATCGTGTTCCAGTATTGGCTATTGCGTCTCATATTCCACAATCTGAAGTAGGCTTAAATTACTTCCAAGAAACACATCCAGAAAAACTTATTCAAAAGAATGTTCTTGTTTCTGTGAACTTATTTCTAATCCAAAACAAATGCCAGAAATTCTTTTCCGTGCTATGAATGCAGCAGTTGGTAATCAAGATGTTGCTGTTATCGTCCTTCCTGGCGATGTAGCAGTAATGGAAACGGAAATAGATGAATTACCAGTATGGCACCACCCTCGCTTACCTCATATCGTTCCACAACGGGAAGATATCGAAGAAATGTCCGCTCATTTAGAAAAAGGTGAACGCATTACCCTCTTCTGTGGTGCAGGTTGTGAAGGTGCACATGATGAGGTCGTAGAATTAGCAAAACGCTTACAAGCTCCTGTAGTACATGCCTTCAGAGGTAAAGAATGGGTTGAATGGGATAACCCATATGATGTAGGTATGACAGGCCTATTAGGCTATACATCTGGTTATCGTGCTATTGAGCACTGCGATACACTCATTATGCTTGGTACAGACTTCCCTTACCGTCCATTCTATCCAGAAAATGCAAAAGTAATTCAAGTTGATAGAGATCCTAGTGCGTTAGGTCGCCGTGTACCTCTTACACAAGGGATTATTGGTACAGTAAAAGATACATTAAAAGAGTTGTTACCTCTCGTAGGTCAACGTGAAAATACTGAATTTATTGATACAATACGTAAAGGAATATACAAAATTCAGAGAGAATTTGGACGTATCTATGTCATCTGAACCAGATGGTGTAGCACTCACCCTCAATACTTTGTAAGTCGTCTTAATAAATTAGTCGCCGAAGATGCCATCTTTACATTTGACGTAGGTACTCCAGTTATTTGGACTGCTCGTCACTTGAAAACAAATGGTAAACGCCGCATATTAGGTTCCTATAACCATGGTTCCATGGCCAATGCTATGATGCATGCCATCGGTGCACAAAATGCATGTCCAAATCGTCAAGTCATTTCCTCTCCGGTGATGGTGGCTTCACTATGATGATGGGTGAAATGCTAACGTTAAAACAATTAAACCTACCAATTAAAATCTTCGTATTTAATAATGAAGAACTTAGCTTCATTGCAATGGAAATGAAAGCTTCTGGTTACTTAGACTATGCTACAGACTTTGTAAATCCAGACTTCGGAAAACTTGCAGAAGCGGCTGGTATTAAAGGTGTGAGCATTCAAAAATTCTAGTGAAGTAGACGAAAAAATTATGGAGGCTCTTAACCATAATGGTCCTGTTATCGTCAATGTTCGCGTAGATAAACAAGAACTTGCTATGCCTCCAAAAATTGCTTACCAACAAGCGAAGGGCTTCAGTAAATACTTGATCAATGCAATCCTTGATGGCCGTGGTACAGAACTTAAAGAAATGGCCAAAACAAATTGGATGAAATATAAGTCTCTGTTCTAAAATCTGCCAAATATTCAAAAATCTGTCAAAATAAATAAACTGCAAAACTTTCAAAAAGAGGTGTCATCAAATGATGACACCTTTTTACCTATAATAATCGTCCTCGTAATCGTCTTTATACCGTATTGCATCCACCTCTGATGGGGATAGCATTTCCTCTTCATCAACATATTCTCGGAATTCGTTAAAGTATACACCTGGAATATCTGATTCTTCTAGTTCAGGCATATCCTCTGACTCAATGTCCCAAAAATTTATTTCTATAGATTGATTTTATGCTTATTTATCATGTCCGAACACTCCCTTTTATCAGAAAAAAATCTACTTAAATACAAGAAAAATTAACAAAAGTGTTGAATACAATAATAAAGATAATTCGACTATAGATGTTTAATCTACTAATAACATCAGTTAATTTATAAGGCATATTAGTTTCTTTTATTAATCTCTTTATTTACAATCTTCTTCAAATAAACCAATTTTAAGCATTTCGGATATAGATACTAAGAATAGAACTATAGCAAATATTTTATTACTATAATCAGCAAAAATTAAACCTAAATAAATTACTAAAAACTTGGAAGATTTGTATAAATAAAAAAAGATTTACTTTTTTAAAAAGAAGCAGATACAAAAATATATTTCTTTTTGATTTAGCTAGAACTACTATTGTAATAACAGCCATTAATGTTAAAAAAAGAAAAAAATCATTTTCTCCTCGTAGTATAGTTATAGTAGGTAACATTATTAATTATTAATTGTATTTTAGTCAAAATATAGAAAAATAAGCACTATATCCCACTTTTTAGGGTATAGTGCTTATTTTGTATTTAAGTTTTATCTTGTAGTTTATTATGCCCCAAAGAGTGACATTTGTTCGTCTTCAGGTAGTTCACCACAGCATTTGAGTTCTTTCATAAGATCAATGATGGTGTTAGATACCTTGCAACGACGTTGCAAGTCTTTTAGAGATGTAAACGGACGTTCTTCTCGTTCAGCTACGATAGCATCAGCTACTGTTTCACCTAAGGAATCAATAGCCAAGAATGGCGGCAATAGAGCACCATCTTTAATACTAAAGCGTCTAGCTTCAGAGTGTTGAATATCTACATTAACAAAACGATAGCCCCGTTGGTACATTTCCATAGATACTTCTAAGGCGCTCATAAGGTCCTTATCTTTAGGACTGGCAGCGCGATCAAGAGCCTTAATACGATTGAACTCAGTCATTTGCGTTTTAAGGTCACCCGTCATAATGCGCAAGTCAAAGGCCTTCGCCCGAATGGAGAAATAAGCTACAGAAAGCCAATGGGTGGTATACCTTAAACCAGGCTATACGGAAGGCCATCATTACATAGGCTACCGCATGGGCCCGTGGGAATAGATAGGAAATCTTCTTACAAGATTCAATAAACCATTCAGGAATATTGTTTTCCCGCATTTCTGCTTCAAACTCAGTCGTCGCTTGACCTTGTTTATTCCGTTTTTCGATGCCCTTCCCTTTACGTACGATTCTCCATAACGAAGAAGCTATGCTTTCGATCCATACCACGATGAATCAAGAAGTTCATTACGTCGTCACGAGTAGAGATGGCTTCGTTCAATTTACAAGTACCATTTTTAATGAGATCTTGCGCATTATCGAGCCATACGTTAGTACCATGAGAGAAACCAGAGATACGAACTAAGTCGGAGAATGTTTGAGGACGAGAGTCTTCAAGCATGCCCCGTACGAACTTCGTACCACATTCTGGCACAGCCAAGCTAGCTACTTGGTCACCTTGTAATTGCTCAGGTGTTAAGCCAATCCCCTCTGTGGAAGAGAATAGACTTAAAGTACGAGGGTCATCGAACGGTATAGTTTTAGCATCTATACCTGTCAAATCCTCTAACATACGAATGATAGTCGGATCATCATGGCCCAAAATATCGAGCTTAGTCATACGGCCTTCGATGGAGTGATAGTCAAAGTGTGTTGTTAATACACCACTTTCCTTCTTATTCGCTGGATGTTGTATAGGTGTAAAGTGATGCACATCCATATCGCGAGGACATACCATGATACCGCCAGGATGTTGGCCCGTAGTATTCTTAACATTGGTAAAGCCTTTTGCTAAATGTTCAAAGAAACCACTACGAGCTTGTATATCTCGAACTTCGGCGTATTTTTTAACATAACCAAATGCTGTTTTATCCGCAATAGTACCGATTGTACCCGCTTTAAATACATTGTCACGTCCAAATAGTTCTTCCGTATACTTGTGTGCCTTTGCTTGGTAGTCACCAGAGAAGTTTAGATCGATATCTGGAACCTTATCACCTTCAAAACCAAGGAAGATGGCAAACGGAATATCATGGCCATTTGTTTGTAGCGCATGACCACACTCAGGACAGTCTTTACGTGGCAAGTCAAAACCACCTGCGTATTCGCCCTTTTCAAAGAATTCAGAATGCTTACAATTAGGGCATACATAATGTGGCGGTAATGGATTTACCTCTGTAATCTCAGACATGGTTGCTGCAAAGGAAGAACCTACAGAACCACGAGAACCAACGAGATAACCATCATCAAGAGATTTTTTTACCAACTTATGAGCGATGTAATACAATACACCATAGCCATTGGAGATAATACAATCTAGTTCATAATCAAGTCGCTCTTGTACTACGCGAGGCAATGGATCACCATAAATGGCTTTCGCATTTCTATAACACATTTCTGTGAAAAGCTTCATCAGCACCTTCAATCTTTAGGGGAGAATATGTACCATCAGGAACTGGCTTAATATCTTCAATACTATCATTAATTGCACGAGTATTAGTAACAACTATTTCATAAGCTTTTTCTTCACTTAAGTAAGGGAAGGATGCCAACATTTCATCGGTGGTACGTAAATGTAAATCTGGTTGTTCATCTGCATCTGGATAGCCACAGGCAGTCAACATGATTTCACGATAAATCTTTTCTTCTGGCGTTAAATAGTGAACGTCACACGTTGCACATACAGGTTTGTTTAAGGCCTCACCTAATTCGATCACTGTTTTGTTCATATCGATAAGGGCTTGCTCATCTGGCATAAGGCCTTTACGAACTAAGAACATATTATTCGTATGTGGCTGAACTTCTAAATAATCATAGAAAGGATGCAACCTCTAATAGTTCTTCCTTTGTAGCGCCACGAACAATGGATTGCATAAGTTCACCAGCTTCACAAGCAGAACCGATAATAATGCCTTCACGATGTTCTTCAATAACAGAACGAGGCAAACGAGGACGTACCTTATAGTGTTCAAGGTGAGAAATAGATATCATCTTGTACAGATTGTGCAAAACCTACCATATTTTTTTAGCTAATAAGATAATATGGTAACGTTTATCTTTTTCTTTTTCTTCTTCATTCTACTACAGGCTCTTCATCACGAGCAACAATTTTATCATCAATGAGATAACCTTCTACACCATAAATAACCTTAACGCCCAACTCCTTACCAAGAGCTTGCGCCTCTGGAAAGGCTTGAACAACGCCATGGTCAGTAATAGCTACTGCTGGATGACCCCATTTTTATTGTTTTGAATAAATCTTTAACAGATACAAGGGCATCCTTATCGCTCATCTTAGTGTGTAAATGAAGCTCTACACGAGAATCTGGACGGTTTTCAGTGCGTTCTACACTAGTCGTTTCAAAGCTCAATACTACGAATAGATAGGATATAGTCTTTATCAAAGCGATCATCAAAGTTTTTACGCCTTTGTACGCGAACGCGTTTCAAACCTTTTTAACTGTTTAAGTAACGCATCTCTCTTCAGGACTATTCGCAAACTTGATGAACTTAATACTATTCGTATCATCTACAATGTCTGCCGTTAACGATACTTTTACCAGTCTTAGTATCACGTTTATCTAAGCTACTAATACGCCTTCAAAGATGACACTAGGTGTATCTCAAAGGTCCCCATAATTTTAGAAGTGACCCCTTCAATTTTAGGGCCTACAATCATACTCCTCATCTGTGGAGCATCCTTCGGTAATGACGAGGATATTTTCCATCTCCATCACTGCCTTTTTAGCTGTAGATTTGCTAGTGCTCTTTAGAGCAAAAACCTTTACTTGTTTTAGGTGCGCTATGCTAACAGACGCTGCAGTATCATTACCACTAGATGTCTGCAGCTGTTTGATGAGGTCGAGAAAGGACGACTGGACTATTATTGAAATAACCAAGTTCCACAGCTTCACGAACGGTGCAAAATCATCAAACTCGGCATAGTCATCTTCATGATCATAGCCAGCAAAGATTTACCTCAGGCGCTTGGTTTTTAGCCTCTTCAGCCTCCTGTTGCGCCTCTGCGAGCCTCAATCCATTCACCAGCACCACAGCCACCGCCATAATAATAGGGTATCTAACCTTCCCAGTTTCAGTATCTACTTTCCAAGCAAAAACAGCATGCTGTATCAGTATTTGTTGAAATATCATCAAAGGATATATTCTTCTCTCTCATACCATGCAGATAATCTGTCACGTAGGCTCAGCAGCGTAGAAAATGCAGAGTCTGCTGCTTGTATCGTCACATGTTGGCTATGACAGTTCACGCATAGAAGGATGATTTCTTATTCTGTTTTGGTACAACACGATAACGTACTTTTCATGTTTTATCCCTTATACCCACAATAGGTAATACATAAATCTCTAAATCTCCAACATCGCCCTTACTACTACGACTATCTAGGGATAACTCTATACAAACCTTTAATAAAGCCTCGTAATGCTTTCGTAGAAATCTGAGAGCTCGCTTCGCACAAGTTTGATCTGGATACGGTTTAAATGACGAATCATGATCCTTACATAAGTTTTGTATGGCTTGAACAGACATTCCCGCTGTCGACATTCACTGACTAGTAGCTGTAAAACGTAATTGCCCCTCAATATAGCTCATAGCACGGTCTAATTCTTATAGCCAAACATAAACTGGAAATAGTTCAAGCAATGTATCAATATCTCGCTTTTAACAGAGCCTCTTTAAAAGGGGTGAAAATATTCTAGCACCATAGTCACCGCCATTTTTCTTCTAGAAATTCTTTGGTAATGACCTTTTTCCCTGTAATCTGCAGAAATAACGGTCAAATTCGGTTTCTCATGAAAGAAACTGCGTACATCTTGCCACAAATCGATGAGATGCGCTACATATTCCTGTGCATCAGGTGTCATTTTAAACCATTAGATGTACAGTACTGACGTATCCACATCACAAGGTCTGCCCTTCAAGGCGCTTGCATTGATGATTTTGGTATTTTATCCAGAATTTTTATTCTGTTTAATCCGTTTATCAATCATATCATGATAAATCAAAAGAATAGGATTATCCCCATTATATTCCATGATGAGCTCATACAATGGAATCCAAGCATCGCTATTTTTGCCGCTTTACGAATGATAGGTAAAGTTAACTAAACAGAATACCTTTTGATCCCCAAAATAGTGAATCTTCACATAGCTTTTTACTAATCTTCTGTGGGCCAGCTTCATCATCTAATACGGTCACTGGAAGGTCTGGATAGGCACTTAAAAATTTGCGTTTTTCTTCTTCAATTAATTGTGGCTCATCACCATAAATAAGCTGAATATGTGCCACAGTTCCTCCTTTCACAGATACATATCCTCGATATAGCTGTACCCCTTTATTATACATGTGTTCTCGATGAAGGATCCACATCGCGTAACGCACCGTGGGACTTCCAAATAGAACCGTACTAGTAGGTGAAATACGTCCAATTTCAGCTCATTACATCGAGATCGACTCTGTTATATATAATGAATTAGTCTTATCATTTAATTTTAGATTTTCTCTACTTTTGTCCATTATATACTACGATTTGGTTCATACTATTTTTATATACCACCTTTGCAGAACTGTTACTGTAGAAAGTACTCAACTGTTACGCTTTTTAGGATGTACTGCCATAGGCTCTAATAGCTTGATTAATAAGCCTTTCATTAGGTGCAGTCTTAATATGATCTTAGCGCATCGATTAATAGATGTGCCCTCATGACGGTTCTGACAAAGCAAAACATTGCATTGCTTCATTGGAATATAATGAACTAATGTTTCCTGATGATGATGCGTAACATAATAGGAAGTACCAAGGTTAAAAATCAGTAAAGATAATGATATTACTATATGTACAGTATATCTTTTTCATGCGTCATAAAAAGTACGTAAATAAACCTAATAGCACATAATATATATAAGCACAATAAGGATGCATCATACCAAGCCATAGTAGACTGCCACTACGACCCTAACACATGATTTAAATATAAGATATTCGCACAGTACATCTACTAAAGACCACATTAACGATATAGGAGTGTAACTCGACTAAAGTACCTACATATTAAAAACTATGGATATATCTAATAGGGGCGCTACTATACAGGTCTGCTAGCAAACTAGCAATGCTAATATAGTGAAAGTAATCAGAGCTGTAACGGTAAAAATCAACAACTGGGCGACACACATATATACAAGCGGTGTTTTTATCCATCTTAGGTACCACTGTATCCGTCTCATATAATACCTTTTCCCATATGAGTAAAACCATAAGTCGCTCCCAAAGGATAGTTGAAAGCTTACATCAAATAAGGAGAACGGATCATATATGACACTAAAATAGCACATATACATAATGCTTGTTTGGCCTGATATAGTCGTCCCTATATAGAGCGATACACATGAGTATGCTCATCATCGTAGCACGTAGAACAGGTGCATCGCCTACGATACCACATATATACAAGCAACTATAATACCAAAGATTAAACATGTACGCTTTCTTAATTTAATAAATCGTCCAAATCCGTACATAAGGGCTAACAACAAAGCAATATGCGATCCTGATATGGATAAAATATGGATTAGGCCTGTGTAGGAGAAAGCTTCATTTGGTCCTCTCCGAGTTCACTATAATGACCACCTAAAGCTAACGCTTGAGCTAATACTTTTTTTGCGGTCCTTCTAGATTGTGACCAATATTTTTATCTATAGATTCGCGTAATGCACCAGAAATTAATAGGCCCTTTCTATAGTTTTGTCAAAAATGCATCTTTATAGTGATACATTTGCAAATCTTTGTTAGCTAGCAGCTCGATATACACCATCATAGATATGACCTCTAGTATTAGAGCTATATATCGAGCCTCTAAGATTACTACGACCTTCCTCTTCAATGAGAAATAAAGGGCTTTGGCGTGCCTTCAACAATTGCATATTCTCCTAGATCGTATAGGGGATAGTTCGTAGTAGATACCTTTGAGTATACTTGTAAACGCCCTGTGCTTTTAATATAGTCATTTTGCAGTATTTTTATAGGGATGTAGGCCATGGATTTCAATAGTATATTTATAATACTCTGTCCATTTCAAATTTACGGTTTTCAGGAGCAGCGACAACTGTACAAAAGGTATTCCCCTTCTTGCTGTAAATAATATGATGTATAACTATTAAAATGTATAATCCGTAAATCTGTTTGATAATAAGATAAACCAACTAAAACAAAGACTAAGACCATTAACTCTAGTAAGTGAATGCCATCTATCAGACGATTGAAATGCTTTTTGAAAAATACCTACAACTATAATAGCTAACCCAATAGCAAAGATGTAGCGCATCTGATTAAGCTACTGATAATACTGACCATAGCTCTAATATTGTACCCATAATTATAGAACCCAATATAATATGTGCCCATTGGCTATGGGTTATAGCTTGCTGTTGACTATCTAAACATCATTTAAACATCGGATCAACATACGAAACATTGTTCTATGTCTCGATTGACTTTAGATTGTAATTTTTGTCTTTAATCTTCTAAATACGCTGTCACCAATGCCCTTCACCCCTTGATGCCTTCAACAGATGGTAAAAGGGACCTTTGTGAACGATACTCTTTCGATTCTCTTTTGCCATAGCAGGGCCCAATGCCGGGCAACGCATCTAGTTCTTTAGCGGTGGCTGTATTAATATTTATCTTTATTACCACGTAATAACGCTTCAGGATTTCCGTGAAAGTTAAATACTACGTGGATATGATCTCCTCCAGTCACAGATTTAGCTATTAACTAGACTCTACATCTGCATACGGTAACAGTCCTCCTGCTAGCTTAATAACATCTCCTATTGTTGCAGAGCTTGCTCATATAGACCAGGTGAAACTACGGCACCCGTAATATAAGCAATCGGTTTATTAGATATTTCTGCTACATTTGATATAGAAGAATTTCCATCTACTCCCTCTTCAGCAAGGACAGAATCGCTTTCTCATCTGTTATAATAGGCCATAGGAAATAAATTCCTACTAAAAATACATAGGATTAATATAATGATCATATACGGCTTCAATTTATATTTCTGAGTGCACCTCCTACTGAAGGATTTCCTATAAAATAGTAAAGTCCTATCGTTGACTCTATTAGTCACATATGCAGGACTTTTATAATTGATGTCGAATAAAAGGAGAATTTATGAATCAAGAAACATTAAAAATACGCCCATACATTTCACTAAAGTACGGCGTAAATTTACAACAAGACCAAACATTAGTTATTTCTGTTGATGTAGAAAATAAAGATTTTGCAGTAATGTTACTGAAGAAGCCTATGAAACTAGGCGCAAAGAGGTAGTTCTCAACTGAGATGTTCCCTCATCGCTCGTCAACGCTGCATTACATGCTAAAGAATCTGTCTTAGAAAACCAGCTAACTGGATTCCTGAATTCTAAGCAAACAGATACGATCGATACGCTA